>Ga0210399_10000639_pt1 | contig 27988 bp, 27 predicted proteins | sample IncBWC14MmetaG_FD_150865 | JGI IMG/M metagenome (GOLD analysis project Ga0210399, IMG submission 150865) | Forest soil microbial communities from Barre Woods Harvard Forest LTER site, Petersham, Massachusetts, United States - Inc-BW-C-14-M | ecosystem: Environmental > Terrestrial > Soil >... | reverse complement strand
CCAGCTTGTTGCCATCGCGGCCGGCAAGTTGCATCGCGCCGTATCCCATGCGGTAGACGTTTGTGGAACTGTCAGGAAGGTTGAAAGTGCCGCCCAGTTTGGTTTCTTTCGTCATTGTTTCTTCCCCTCTCATCTGTTGCATTGCTTCTCGAATCTTTGTCAACCGGAGAGTCTCCGGTTACATCGTTCTCTTTGGACCTAATACGGATGGAGCTCCTTCAGAACTGCCCGAGCCCGCCGTCCACGTTGAACTCTACACCGGTGATGTACGAGGCGTCGTGCGAGGCAAGGAACGCCGCGATGGCCGCGAGCCCGTGCGGTTGCCCAAAGCGCTTCAGCGGTACTTCTGCCGCGGTTTGCTCCGTCCATTCGTCGACGGCTTCCTTTGCGAGTCCGAGCGCGTTCCAAATCGCAGTGACGATGGACCCGGCCCCGGGAGCTACCGGGTTGACGCGTATGTCCCGTCCGTCTCGTTCTTGAGCGACTTGCGAACCGAACAATCCCGTAGCTCCTGTGATAGATAGCTCCATAGGTTTTTCTCCTGAGTGCTAAAACTTTTCTCCCACCATTTCTTCGCTTTTCTTCCAAAGCACTTCGGCTTTCTTGGGATCGAGCGCATAGCCACGTACGCCTTCGCTCGCGCCGCTGATGGGCACGTTTTCCCGCGCGATCTCGCCGACGTGACAGTTTTCGCAGTAGCGACCGCCGATTTCCTCAGCTTCCGCCACTACGCCGGCCCAAATCGACGTTGCCGCTCCTTGCGCGACGCTCTTCCACTGGAACGGGCCCTTGCCTTGCGCCGCGAGCTGGTCATTGATCTGTTGAATCAAGCCCTGTATTTGGCTCGGGTCCATGTGGCGCCCCAGCTCCGTCTTGATGACTCCCGGATGCACAGCCGCGGCACGCACGCCGCGTCCGCGGTGGCGCCGGTCAAACGCGACGGCGAAAAGAATGTTCGCGGTCTTCGAGCGGCCGTAGGCGACGAACGGTTCGTAAGGCGTTCGCTCAAAATTGGGATCTTCGAGGTCTACGTTGGAAAAGCGGTGACCTGCGGAAGAAAGGTTGATCAGTCTGCTGCCTTTGCGTAGAAGCGGCGTGATCCGGTTGACCAGGACAAAGTGGCCGAGATGGTTGGTGCCAAACTGGGTCTCAAAGCCATCCGCCGTATGGCCAAAGGGAGTGGCCATCACACCCGCGTTGGCGATAACCACGTCCAAGAACTGCCCCCTTGTTAGCAGCTCGTCCGCACATTCACGCACGCTTTTGAGACTGGCCAGATCAAGCGCAACGAGCTCGAAACTTCCGCCGGCAGTCGAAGCATCTGTTCTGACTTGTGCGGTCGCCGCTTCGGCTTTTTTCAGATCGCGCGCGGCACCGACGACGTCTGCACCATGCGCTGCGAGCGCTCGTGCCGTCTCGATGCCCAGACCCGCTGAAACGCCGGTAACGAGGATTCGTTGACCCTGCAGATTCACGCCGGATAGGACCTCGTCCGTTGTCGAAGTTGCTCCAAACACATCCACAATATTCATATTCTTTCTCCTTCGGGCGGCTCGCCCGGATGGGGCCCGGAGCTGGTTATTGACAAGTCGCCCTAGTTCGAGTAAAACGGAGAGTGTCTCCGCAATGTGTAAGATAACAGGAGACTGTCTCCGGTTACAAGTATTTTTTGCTATGCCCAAAAAACACGCAAAACGCATCCCGCGAAAGCCCCGCGCAGATGCGCAACGGAATCGCGAACGGATACTCGACGTGGCGAAGGAAGCGTTTGCCCGGCATGGCGCAAACGCCAGTCTTGACGACATCGCCAAGCAGGTAGGCGTCGGACCTGGAACCTTGTATCGCCACTTCCCGACCCGCGAGGAACTTCTACAGGCGGTTTATCGGGCGGAGTTGGAAAAGCTGGCCGAAGCCGAACAGAAGTTCACTCAGACGATGGCACCGACTGACGCACTGCGAGCTTGGCTATTGTTATTCGTTGATGCCATCGCAGCGAAGCAGCTCATCGCACCCGCGCTCAATACGCTGCTCGGTGATCCGAAGAAGGTGTTCGAAACCTCTTACGCGAAGATGCATCAGGCGATTCGCGCACTGGTGAAGCGCGGCGTAGAGAGTGGCGACATACGCAGCGACCTCGATCCAGTTGATTTACTCCGGGCTCTGATCGGCGTCTCCAATGTCGCGTCGGCGCCCGATTGGCAGCCAAGCGCCAGAAGATTGGTGGATATCCTCATCGCCGGCTCACGCCCGGCGAAGTAGGTCCGAGGATTCAGTCCCAAATCCCGAACGGAACCCTACAATTGCGAATAAAACGCGAAGTACTTCTCTCCCCGAGACTATGAGTTCTGCGGTCGCGGAATGACCACGCCGAAAAGAGTATACTTGCGCGCTCCTGAAACCCTTGGGCGTCCCGAAAGAATAGATACGTTTGCTGTGATTCTGTCACTACCTACATAGGCGACATTCTGAAAACCATTGTTTTGGAAGAGCCTTCGAGTTTGTAAGAACTTACATCTCGGGAGGAACGATGTCACACACCGTTTGTCACGATATCGGCAGTTGGGTCAACCAGAATGTGAACCAACAATTAGAACAGTGCGTTGAGCAAGATTGTAACTGGTGGTGTCTTTGCTGCAACAAGTGGTTCTGCTTCCTGGTCTGGATTGTCGTCGTCATTGCTACCTGGGTAGTTCAAACGGTGTGCGAGGTGGTTGCCGATGTGATCGAGGTGGTTGTAAACATCGTCGTCGGTATCGTGGATGTTCTGGTAGGCATCTTTACCTTCGACTGGAGCCGAATCGTCGGCGGTCTGGTTGAGATCTTCAGTGGTCCCTTAGTGCTTCTCTTCAACGACATACTACCAATTGCGACCCTCGGGAGTTTAGTGGGCGCGTTTAATACCGCAGGCAAGGACTGGCTTCTGCGGGACTATGTTCGCGGGTTGATTGATAGCAAATATACGGACGATCCCCCAGAGGTCTTGACTCGTTCCAAAATCAAGGAAGCTCTGGGAGTGGACTCTGGAGGCTTTGGCTTACGCCTTCAGGGACGGGCTCTACGCACGTTCATTCGATCTGACTTCTCCAGCCAAAATGATGGCACCCCGGATCTCATCGTCTGGCTTAACGACAAGACTCTCAAACTCGACCTCAAGGCTCTAGCTGGATTCAATCCTCCGGAGTGGTGGAAGCGTCCGTGGCCCCAGCTTATCGGGGATTCAGGCGATCTCTCGGATGTGGATTTGGATAACTATGTCGCCAAAAATGGCAAAGGCGACGACGTCAAGCAATTTACTCTTTTTTCCATGAGCAACGCTGACCTGCAAACGCGTCTTGATACCGCGACCAGGCATGCGACCGAGCTCGGATTAATCCTGCAATGGAACATCGAGGACGTCCGCCTTACTGAGGGCGACCAGGTGCTCATGGTCCCAGGCAGCTTTGCAAGCCTGCTTACGACGCCTCCATTTTCCCGGCACGACAGCGGTGATTTTGCCGCCGCACAAGCGGAGCTTTGCATACCGATGGTGCTCGGCGTCTTCGGCTTCACGGATCCGACGACCGGCTTGGTTGATCTGGGGGTCAACGGTGAGTCAGCACATCTCGCCAATTCTACCTGTCTCGAGACCCAATCGGACGGGACCAATTTGTTCCCGCCTGACCGCATCACCGGGGCCGCCTGCAGGGATCGAAAGCCAGATATAGCGTTCAAGTATTCTGCGATTCATGAGTTGGGCCACACCTTCGGCCTTTGCCACGTGGACGGATTGTTTCGGATCATGTTTACCAATGCCCCTTCGCAGAAGAAGAGCTTTGCGAGTTGGTCTTCGGTGTACCAATACTGGACATCGGGATTGGAAGCCGGATTCATCTTGGACGAGGGGAAGAAGGTATGGGATTACATCATCGCCAATTTTTCGTCTGATTGTCTGAAGTCAAGGCCGTTTTGAAACAGGAACCTGCCTGGGTGCCGATAACTTGCAATCAGGTTGCGCACTCTAGAGTTCCTCGAGGTGGTGAACGGGAGGATCATTTTGGAACCGAAATGCTTCTCAACCAACGAACCCCAGATCCTACAGAGAAGGCTCGATGCGCTGAAGTCAGAGTGTGGATGCCGTTTAGGGGCCGTTGCCGTTTTGCTCTCGATGGCTGCATACGTCTGTTACCTATTCTCTATACCCGCAGGTATGTACAGCGGCCGGCATAGAGCCGTCGTAGGGATTTCTGTTTTCTTTGCGAGCGCAGTTGTCGGGAAGGCTTTTGGTATTCTTCTGGCAAAATACAAGTTCATAACGTTGACGAAAAAACTGGCAGCTAAGGGATAGGAGGCCACACGGCAAAGAAAAGCTCCGAACTGTCACGGCAGCGGTCTAACAGGTTGTGCGAATCAGTACCGGCCAAACGCCCTAGCAGTGATCGACCGATTTCCGGTGAGAAGCCGACTTCGAACGAAGCCGCTCTGCGGCGGACGCTTCGCGTGAGGCGAACGGATCATTGGTTGCTTGTTGGTTGAGATAAGTTGTCGGCTGGCAGGGGATTAGGTGTATCTTCAGCAAGATGGCGAGTGACCGGTTTTATTTTTCAAGTCCTGAAGTTTCAACCGTTTATGCCGCCAAACTGCAGGGGGTTCGCCCGCTCGCAAGCTGCCTTGGCGGTTCAACCCCTCTGCCACGTTTTGGGCGCAACCGGCTCATTCTTCTCGAAGATCGCTACCTTAATAAGGTAGCGGTCTGCAGCCACAACGGTCTATGAAACTGTTGCACCAAAGGGTGCGAGATTACGTCCGGCTTGCCCGTTATCGGGACTTGGACTTCTGTTCCTGCGAAAACTTCTCACGAAATCGCATCCTCGGCTAGACTTAGGCCGCTACGCAAGTTCTAAATCCCGCCCCGGGTAGGCGGATTAAAAGTCGTACTTGGAATGGGGTGGGGAGAGGTGTTAGCGATGAAACGAAGCTGGAACTGGGCAGTGTGGACCGGCGCGTTGCTGGTTTTACTAGGAGTGGTTAGCTATCCGCTGTTTTTCGTTCGCTTCCCGACGCTTCGCGATTTTCCGTGGGCGAACCTGCCGATGATCGCGCTCGGGTTGGTGCTGCTCACCTTGGGGCTTGTGCGCGCATTCCGGCATTCGGACCTGTTTCGCGGCAAAATTTTCGGCAGTGTCCTCGCGGTGCTAGCGCTGCCAGTCAGCGCACTTTTCCTCTACGGCATTTTTATCGGCGCGCGGCATGTGCTACCCGCTTCGCACGGCGCGCCGCAAGTGGGCCAGACGGCACCAAATTTCACGCTGCCGGATTCGCAGAATCACCAAGTGACTTTAACGGGTGCGTTGAAGTCTCCCTTCACTCCAGAGAGTACAACCGGAGCCGAGAAGAACGCGGTCCAGGCAGCCGGTGTAGTTTTGATTTTCTACCGTGGATATTGGTGACCGTTCTGCAACTCCGAGTTACGGAGTTTCGAGCAGGCGCTGCCGGAGTTCGATGCACGGAAAATTCGAGTGATCGCCATCAGCGTGGATCCACCCGAGGATTCCGAAAACCTACGCCGGTCGCAGGGCTACACGTTTCCGATTCTTTCGGACATACATGAGGACGTAATCCGCAGGTGGGATCTGGTGCACGTGCACGGCCGACGCGACGGCGCGGACATATCGCGACCAGCAGAATTCCTAATCGACCCGTCTGGGAAGGTGCGCTGGGCGAACCTTACAGAAGATTTCGTGGTCCGCGCCCGACCAGAAGAGGCGCTCGCAGCGTTTGACGCGATAAACAAATCATCGCGCTCCAGAAAGTAGAACTCCCGAAGTCGGGTTGTCGTCAGGAAATCAAGCGCTGACGAGATGGGCGTTTCTGGTTACCTATCCGGTGGCGTTACGGATCGCCCGTGACGCACTCGCAATCGCCCGAACATGATGCGCGAAATTCATTCGAGCCTGAGATGGATCTGAAGGGTTTAAATTGCGCGGTGGGACTATAATTCGAGAATGGCATCCGCAGGGCAAAGCATCGAGCAGCTTCGGCAGGCGCAAGACGTTGACGCCATTCCGACTCTGGCGTGGTCCGCTCGCCCCGACGGCTCGGCTGAATTTCTCAACCGTCGCTGGTTAGATTACACCGGCCTCTCTGTTGAGGAGGCATCGGATTGGGGCTGGACTGCAGCTCTTCACACAGAAGACCGCGATGGGCTCATGGATTTTTGGCGGCATCTGTTGGCTTCCGGCAAGGCCGGCGCGATTGAAGCACGCCTGCGCCGATACGATGGAGACTATCGGTGGTTTATGGCGCTGGTCTCGACAGTACCCGTCAAGCGTCTGGCAACGCCGGATGAGATCGCTCACGTGATCGCCTTTGTGGCTTCGGTAAATGCGTCGTACATGACTGGCGCCTCGATCCCGGTAGATGGAGGGATGATCGCGGACTAATTCTGGGCCGCCGGATTTGCAGTTTTGGCGGTTTGCTAATTCACCCTGACCTGTTCGCATAGACCGATTTTCATTTGCTTTGTCAGCGTTGCGGGCTCCTCAGTTGCACCGGAATACCCCGAAACCAGTCGCTCTTCAGGGAGATCACATCAGGAGCGCCGAGCAGTGCTGCGTGGTTCGAAGCGGAGTGGCGTTCACCGGCGCGGACACCTCGCAAGACTACCTATCCATCGAGCGTTCACCTTCTTCTCCTTCCACTGACGAAAGCTAAATCCTAAGGATGCCATTCCCGTGGGGTCAACATAGGAAGCCAATTCTAGTCAGAGATTTCTTCGAGTGCGAGGCCACGGGTGCGCGGCCCGAAAACTCCAACAGCGACGACGACCACGAACATTGCAAGGGCGATAAAAACAAAAACTCCTGTGGTTCCAGAACGTTGGAAGAGGAATCCAATGATCAGGCTCGTAAATGCAGTCGACAGGCGTCCCCAGGAATAAACGAACCCAACGGCGCGAGCTCGCATACGCGTCGGAAACAACTCCGACTGATAGGCATGAGAGCAATAACCCATGAGGCTGTTCATAAGAATAATCAGGAGGCCGAGCACGACCAATCCGAGGGAAGCAGTGTGTGCCGCGAACAACATGCCGAATATGGCTGTACCTATGGCCGCGCCAACAATCTGCCATTTGCGCTCAAACTTTTCCGCGATGATGCTGGAGAGCAGAGGCCCAATAGGAAAAGCCAGGGTGATCAGAAATGAGACCCGGGCACTTCGCGTCGCATTGTGGTTCTGCGCGTTGACCAGCGCCGGCAACCAGTTTCCAAAACCGTAAAACGCTATCGCCTGAAAGAAATTGAAGACGGTTAGCATGATGGTTCGCCTGCGGTACGGAGGACGAAGTATCTCTGCAAAATTCGCCTTGCCCATGTGTTTCAAGGTTGACGCCTTCGGTGCAGGCAGCGGATGGCCAAGGTGAACCTCTGCATGTCGCTCAAAAACCGATGTTATGCGTTCTGCTTCTTCCAGCTTGCCCTGCCTGACAAGCCAGCGCGGCGACTCCGGCAGGTAGCGGCACAATATCCACACAACGAAGGAACCCGCCCCGCCGATCAGCATCACCCATCGCCACCCTTGAATATGCAAAGGAGCGTGTGGCACAAGGAGCCAGCCCAGCAGAGCAAGTATAGGAACAGCCGTTTGGATGATTGCAAAGGCGAGGGCGAATACGCGTCCACGGAGTTGGCGTGGAACTATCTCCGATGCGTAAGTGTCGAGTGTAATCAGTTGCGCGCCGATGGCAATCGCGTCGACCAGCCTCACTGCATCGATCGCGATGGCTGAATTCTGCATGGCCATAACGACCGTTGCCGCAGCGTAGCAGAGCGCAAAGGCTCGGAAGGCCGCGCGGCGTCCCCAACGATCTGCCAGTCCCCCCAAACTGATGGTTCCCAGAAACAGACCGAGGAAGGTAACCGACGCAAACGCTGCCTGGTCGGGCAGATGGAAAAGACCGTTCGGGCCAGCCTGGAAAATGCCGTCGCGAATGAGACCCGGACTTACGAAGGCCGTCATGAAGAGTTCATAGAACTCGAAGAAGCCGCCCAGGGCCAACAACGCTATCAGTTTCCATAGATAGGGACTTGCTGGAATTCTGTCCAGCCGGGCCTCCACATCCGCACCGCGCTCCCCGGCGACCTCGGAAGTAATCACGGAATCTCCACATTCATCAACGGAATGAACTGCTGGCCGCCGTGCATGTCTCCATCGCCGAGATCGCCCTGGGTAAGCGGCCGTGGAATGCTGAACTTGAATGCCAGCGCATTTTCGCATTCGAAGAAACGCACCTTCTCGACCGGACAACGGTAAAGTTTGGCAAACGCAGATGGATTCAGTGCGCCGGAATCCTTGACGCACCGATAACTCGCAAGGTCAGGAAACATGATGTCGAACGTGAGCGTAAAAGGACCCGCATTCTTGCTCCGAATCAGATTTGCGATTTCGGCTAAGATCATGATTTCCTCGAACCGCCCAAGTCCATAAAGTGAGTGCGAAACATCTCGTTAGGAGTGGAAGGAATCGCAACATGGTTTAGGTTGAAGCGGTATACCGGGCCCCGATCGATCACTGCGGGATTGTGAAGACACGCAAATGCCGTAATCGATCCCACCCACTCGTCGATTGGGTAGTGCAGGAGCGGCTGGCGGCTGAGCTGCGCAAGCTTGTGCGCCATGTCCTGCGTGGGAGCCGTAGCTTCGAGGACGATGCCCACTTCGTGGGGGAGGTGTTTCGGGTCTGACTCAAGACGGCCCATCACAGCGTTGATACCGTACGTATGAAAGATGATGCTGTACAGACTTTTATCTGCCTTGTCGCCCAGCACCCGAGCAACGCTTTCGTCGATATAGCCACGCACCGAGCCGAGCCAACTGTCCAACTGACGGATGATATATGGATCGCGGATTCCACCGACAATAATGCTTTGAAAGCCGGCCAGCTCCGCTCCCTCAAGTTTCACGGTGTATGGTTCAGGAATGAATTCACTCCCTTGAATCCTGACCGTTACACCGTCGATGGCTTCAAAGGTAGCCTTTGTCAGATCGAAAGTCCCGGAACACTCACGATGCAGGTAGGGATCGGAGTTTTCGTACAAGCTGTGCGCAGCCACGCTCTGCGGGGTGCACCGAAGGCCGGCGCCATAGGGGCGGATCGTGATCTCCTCATGGCTGACTGTGGTGAAGATGACGCCGTTGCCGAGCGTCTCGCAGACCAGGGTTCCGCATTCCGAGACTTTGCCCGCGTGCCATGCCAGCCCGGGCGGATAACCGTGCATCAACGGGATTGCGGCAAAGAGAGCAGAGTCGCTGCATCGCCCCGCCAGCACAAAATCGGCCCCCTCAGATAAAGCCTGCTGGAGCGGCTCTACGCCCATCATTCCGACGATACGGGTGCTTCCGTCAATTACGCTGTCACTGATCGGCGGCGCCGGATCAAGGGGAAGGATTCGATTCTCGCGCAGCAGCCTCTTGAGGTATGCCTTGTCCTGTTCCGCATAGATGACGGCTGTCCGCAAAGTTAGATCATGTTCGGCAACGATCTCGCGTGCGATCTCCAGAACCCAGTCAACATGAACATCCCCACCCGCCGTGCCCGCGGACCCAATGATCAACGGGATGTTCGCTTTTCGGCCAGCGCGCAGCATCAGCGACAGATCGCGCTTCACAGCCTCCCGTGGGAAGGCGGGCGTCCCCATTCCAAGCGAAAAAGGACCCGCGTCGGTGGTGCCCGCGTCGCAAGCGATGAAGTGTGGTGACTGCGCCAGAGCCTCATCCAGAGCTTCGCCGCTGATGCCCCCGCCTACACTGCCAACCGGTGAAATGAATCGAATTTGTTGTAATTTTGCGCTTGCCATCTTTGTCGTTTTTCAATGGCGCGAGGAGTTTCCATGGGTAAAGCAATAAAGATGTTGCCCGTGCCCCGGACCTCAAAAGCATCTAACCCATTAGATCCTCATAATTGGACTATCAACGCCCCAATATGTATACACATACGCCGCAAATATGTCTACAGTTTGTGCGTGGGGACTACTCTATTGTGGATGCGTATCTTCTCCGACATGACATTCGTTATTTTGATGGCGCGGCAGGTTCGTTCGCAGCAAACCCCTGCAACAGGTTCTCTTGGGCATGGGCAAGGTGTCGTCGCATCAATCGGTCGCAGGCGTCCGGATCGCGCGCCACAAGCGCTTGTAGAATGGCTTCATGGTCAGCCTGTCCCAGCGGGATGCGTCCCGGACTGAGTGCGCCCGGGTATCGATAGAGACGCAAGAGTGACCAGATATCTCCGTAGAGGAGGTCGATCAAGCGACGGTTTCCGCTGGCCAGGGCAATCTGATAGTGAAAGTCAAAGTTATGCCACTCGCTGTACATTTCCGAGAATTTATCGGCCGTGGCGTCTTTCTGCCGCCGCAGCGTCCAGCGCAGCTTCTCAATAGCCTCGTCAGTGATGCTCTTTGCGGCCAGCCGACACGCAGCCACTTCGAGCGCCTCGCGGACCTCGAGAAGTTCGGCGAGTTCTTCCTTTGTCAGTGTAGTGATGGAAGTGCCGCGATTGGGATGGCGAACCACCAGTTTCCGCCCCTCCAGCCGGCGAACTGCCTCGCGTACCGGGCCGCGCCCGACACCCAAACTGTTTGCAACCCTGGCCTCACGGATCCGGGCGCCCGGCGGGAACTCCCCTCGGAAGATAGCCCCTTCGAGCTTGGCCACTAACTCGTCTACAAGTGTTTGCGATGTATCTGGTTTAGACAAGGCACACCTCCCCTACCTCTGGACAAGTCCCCGAGAGGGGACCGATTAATAATCCAGCGTTTGCTGAGCAACATTTTACTGTTTTCACCCAGTTTCCTGTTGACAGCATATCTACTATCCCCTAGGATTCCCGCTTTGACAAGTGTTAACACTTTGTTAAATATATTGTATGCACTTTGTGGCAGATGCAGGGGAGGCGCTATGTCGGGCTCGGGGATCCTCAAGAAGTCTCTTGTATGCGGTTTGACAATGTTTGCAACCCTGGCTCTGAGTGTTGGCAGCTTCACGGCGCGCGCCCAGTTGGCCGGTGCCACCCTAGCCGGACAGGTTTTGGACCAGTCCGGCTCCGCAGTTGCGGCGGCAAAACTGGTTATCACGAACAACGCGACGGGGGAGGTTCGCACCGTAACAACCAATGCCAAAGGTTTGTACAGCGCGCAGAGCTTACAGCCCGGCATCTACTCCGTCACTGTCTCCGCACCGGGTTTTTCAACTCGCGTCGAGCAATCCGTCGAGCTTACTGTAGGGGCGACACGAGAACTTGATCTCAGTCTGAGTCCCGGACAGGTTTCGGAGAGGGTTGAGGTAAGCGCATACGTTGGAGACGTTGAAACGGACACCTCGGTGATCAGTGCAACCGTGGGACAGCAACGCATTGTCGACCTGCCCCTGAACGGCAGAGATTGGACTCAACTCGCGACCCTGCAGCCTGGCGTCGCCAGCGTGCGTGCCCAGCAACCGACCACTGGAAATTCCAACCGCGGGGTCCGTGGCTACGGCAATCAGTTGGCCAGCAATGGACACAGTCCGTACGAGAATACCTACCGCCTGGACGGTATCAACGAAAATGACTATTCAAACGGCGCGCCCGGCAACGTGATTGGGGCAAACCTGGGCGTCGATGCCATTCAAGAGTTCAGCGTCGTCACCACGTCCTACACTGCGGAATACGGCCGCACTTCAGGCTCCGTCATCAACGCGGTCACGCGGTTGGGCACCAACGATCTTCATGGAAGCGCCTACGTCTTTGACCGCGACAAGATATTTGACGCGAGGAATTTCTTCGATGCGCCGACTATTCCTCCCTTTCACCGTGTTCAGTTTGGCGGCGCCGCAGGTGGGCCCCTACGCAAGAATCGCACCTTTCTCTTCGCCAATTACGAAGGCCTCCGCCAGTCACAGAGCCAGAACTTCAGCAGCATTGTGCCATCCGCCGCGGCGCGATCGGGTCAGTTGCACGGAGCCGATGGCACGCCAGTAACTGTTATGGTGGATCCCAAGATCATCCCCTACCTTGGCCTGTATCCTCTCCCGAATGCCGGCCTCAACCCAGGAACCTTCGGGGATACGGGCACTTTCAACACTACCGGCCTGCTCAACCTCGCGGAAAATTTTTTCCTGACGCGGTTCGATCAAACCTTTTCGGAAAGAGACAGTCTATCACTCACCTATCTGTACGATAACGGACCGGAAACGATTCCCGACAGTCTCGGTAACACGCTGAGCCGCTTGAACGCCAGCCGCCAATTGGCAGGAATCACGGAGACACACATCTTCACTCCCGCTGTCGTGAATATAGTGCGCATCGGCTACAACCGCAGCCTCGGAGACATTCTCGTGCCGATCAGAGCACTCACACTCGCCGCGGGCGATCCGACGCTGGGTTACACCACTGGAACTTTTGCCCCAGCAATCAATGTGGCCGGAATTGCTTCTACCGGCGGGCTTGGGAATCTGCGGCAGGCCACTGCCCACTACAACTCCTATCAATTCGACGACGATCTGGCGGTGACACGGGGTGCACACTCCGTCATGGCGGGGTTCGCATTTGAACGCATCAACGCAAGTGCGCAAGGCAAGAATCAAAACGGTTCGGCCACGTTCAACCCTTCGGGTAACGTGACCGGACTGCAAAGCTTCCTTACGAACAACTTATCAAATGCGCTTGTCCTTCCCAATGGAACAACCAATCCTGTCGAAGCTCAGGACAAGCTATTTGGAGGATACGTCCAGGACGACTGGCGATTTCGCAAAAGGCTTACTTTGAACCTGGGCCTGAGATACGAGATGCTTACCATTCCGACAGACAAACGCGGTCGCCTGGGTTTAGTCAATAACCTGACTGCCGCCCCCGGCACCGGTCCATGTCCGGCGGTCATAAGTCCAACCTCGGTCCCGGGCTGCGTTGTCCCTGTCGGCCAGTTTTGGCAGAGCAATCCAACCACCCACAACTTCGAACCCCGGATCGGTTTCGCTTATAACCCGGATGGCAGGGGGAACACTGCGGTTCGCGGCGGATTCGGCATCTACGACATGCTTCCCCTTCCTTATATATATGCTACCTACGCAGCCATCTCCGCCCCCTATTCACAGGATGAGATAGCCGTTGGCGTTCCGCAGGGGAGCTTTCCCAACAATATCGCTGCAATTGCCGCGATGTTTGCACCATTCCGTATAGGGCACTACATCGAACCACATCCGCACCGCACCTATTCCCTCAACTACAACGTCAACGTCGAGCAACAGCTCTCAAAGAAACTGTCCGCGATGGTCGGTTATGTTGGTTCACACACCCTGCATACGCCTTTTCAAGCACAAGATATGAATCAGGTGGCCCCCTCCAATACGCAAGTTATTGACGGCCGGCGGATACTCCCCGCTTCGGGTGCTATCCAGCAGGACGCCAACGGCTTCATCATTTTCGGTCTGCTCTTCGATGGAGCCGCACGGTACAATTCACTGCTAACGCAACTGAAAGTGCGAGACTACCACGGGCTTACCGCACAGGGCACCTACACCTGGAACCAGTGCTCGGATCTCGGCTCAAGCACGCAGTCTCCCTCAACCTATCAAAATTCCATCGCCAGCCTCATTTATTACGACAATGTTCAGCGGAAGGGGATGTGCGATTTCGATGTGACCCAAAACTTCTCTGCAAACGCCATCTATGAATTGCCAAGTCCATCGCACGGTTGGATGAAAACGTTGGCTGGGGGATGGCAGGTGGGGGGAATCGTAACCGCAAGCACTGGTGTTCCCTTCAGTCTGTTGCAGGCTGGAGACGTCCTTGGGCAACATGGAACGAGCTTCGGCGCATTCCCCGACATGGTCACAAACTGCAATCCAATCAACGGCAACTTCAAGAGCAATGGTTTGAATTACGTCAACCCCAACTGCTTCGTGTTTCCAACGGTCGCGGCGGGCTCTGCGATCGCGCCGCTTTGCAACCAGGGCGGAACGTCGCCGACAAACGGGCAAGTGCTCTGTTTGAATGCTCAGGGGAATGAGCGGCGCAACCTACTTATAGGCCCTGGCTTGGTCAATGTTGATCTTTCTCTCATCAAAAATATTCGCCTCTCCCGTTTCTCGGACTCGTTAAACCTCCAGCTGAGAGTGGAAACTTTCAATGTCTTCAACCACACGAACTTCCAGGCCCCAACCAATAATTTCACATTCGGGGGGCGACTCGGCTTCAGCCAGGAGTCCCCGGGAACCGCCGGGCTCTTGGACTCCACGGCCACACCCTCCCGGCAGCTGCAGTTAGGAGCCAAAGTAATCTTTTGAAGAGCTGCAGTGCTGTCAGGGGACTATTAAATCAGAGCCGAATCACTGTTCCGACAGGCCGTAGAGTTCAGAGGGATGGTGAGACACCATCATTCCCTCAAGGCGAATTTACTTTTTTCAATTTTCTCGAGCGCTTGTGCGAACGTTGTGTCTGGCGCTACCGGCTTAAAACCAGTTCTATTCTCGTCTTGATGCTTGCTGATTGTTTTGAGCATTACGAATCGTCCATCGATGTCGATTTTTTCCGCGCTGATTTTCCAAACCCCTGGCGACAGATGGACGCGCCCTGGCTATTGCGTTTGTTCGCTATTGCCTGTGTTCACGCAGCTTCCGCGCATCCACTTATGCTCCGGGTTTGACCCAGTCCGTGAAATAAGAAGTCAAGGCTTTGCGCCTGGCGGCTACTCCGTTGTAATAGTCCGCCCAGTCGGTAATCTTGCCATTGTCCGTCCGCACGATGGACACCCCTTCCAACTCGTCTGGGACTTTTCGCGTGTGTCCGCGGTTGAAAGGCTCTGTCAGCCTAACTTGAAGTGCCCATCGGATGATCACGTGATCGCCGCTCACAAAAATTGCCTCAGTCTGTCGCGATGAATCTGGGTAAAGCCTCCGAGCTTTTTTGAAGAATTCAGCCAGGCGCTCTTTCTCGCTAAACTCGAGTCCAATCCCATGGTCTTTGAACCTGAAGTCCTCGGCAAAACAATCAATCGCTTCGCCGATCTTTCCATTCTTTAGGTGAGTGAACACGGTCAATACTTCTATCCCAATTTCACTCATTTCTGTCCCCTTTTTCATTTGTCTCCTCCCAAATGCGTCCCTCCACACAGCGGACATGGAGCCTTGTTTATATCTGTGCGCTTCGGCCGAATCATTTGGAAATTGCCATGACTGAGTTGGAAATCGAAAAACCCAGACATTTAAACGCGAGCAGCGCGTGACACGGACGATGTCTCTAATTTGTGCTCGCTCCGCAAGGCCTCTGCGGCACGCTCGCCGATGATGATACAGGGAGCCATGGTGTTGCCGGTCGTCACGCGCGGCATGATCGAGCCATCGGCGACGCGAAGGTTTTCGATTCCATAGACCTTGAGCTGGGCGCCTACGACCGCCATCGAATCGCGCCCCATTTTTGCGGTACAGGTCTGATGCCAGTAAGGAGCGGCCGCATCACGAATGAAGTCTTCTAGTCCAGTTCCTCTCAGATTCCCAGGCATAACTTCGCGCTTTGTGAAAGGTCGAAGCGCCGCCGAGTTGCCAATCTCTCGACAAAGTTCCACGCACGCTACTGCGGCCTTCAGGTCGTCCGGGTGGGACAGCGTATTGGCCTCGACCTGTATAGGGTCGTCAGGGTTGGGTCCCGTCAAGCGGATCCGACCTCGGCTCTTCGGGCGCACGAGACCTCCAAACAACGTCCAAGAAGCCGCGGGCGGGCTGAACTTGGCGGCTGTCTCGGCACTGCAGATCGGTACTTCACCCAGGCATGTCTGCAAATCCGGAGTGTCATGACCCGGAGCGCTTTTCCAGAAGAACGTTGCCTCACCCGCGTTGTTTCGGGGAGCGAGCGGTTGCTGATACTCCCAGACACAGCCAATACCAAAATGATCCTGAAAGTTCTGTCCTACACCTGGAAGATGCTGGACGACCGGTATCCCCAGGCGTTGTAGCTCAGCCTCATCGCCAATGCCAGAAAGCATCAGTACCTTTGGCGTGTGCATCGCGCCCAAAGAAAGAACAACCTCGAGTCCAGCCGTAATACGTTCGATTTTCCCCGCAAAAGCGATGTCCACGCCGGTGGCTCTCTTTCCGTCTAAAGTAACCTTGGTAACCAATGCGTGCGTGAGCACAGTCAGGTTTGGCCGGTCCATATAAGGGAACGCATAAGTTCGAAAGACGGATAGGCGCTTTTCATCGCGCACGCGCAAATCGAGGATTGAGGCTCCGCCACGGCCTTCCATCAACCGGCCGTTGTTACTATCGAAGGTCGGTATCCCAAATACGCGCGCCGCATCCACCATCGCCGGAGCAATTGGACTTGGGTCAGGCGCCGACTGCACAAAAACTAAGCCGCCGACTCCGCGGCGCCCAGGGTCTGGGGCACCCTGCCAGTCTTCAATCTGGCGATAGATATTGAGCACCGATTCGTAGTTCCATGCCGCATCGCCGGACTCCGACGCGAAAAAATCCCAATCTGCCTTATGCCCGCGCGCCCAAGCCATAACATTGATGCTTGATCCCCCTCCGAGCACCTTGCCCATATTCAGCGGCATGGAACGTTCCTTGAGGTGCGGATTAGGCTGGGCCACGAAGTTCCAATCGCGCTCGGACCCGAGGTTTTCAAACCAGCGAGCCGCTTCTGTCACGCTGGGCACCTCGTCGCTGCCGCCTGCTTCTAGCAGGAGCACGCTGACTTCTGGATTTTCGGCGAGGCGGCGCGCCACCACCGACCCAGAGGAACCTGACCCGCAGACGATGAAGTCGTACTGCGCCTTCAGGTTAGATCTCAGCTTCTCTTGATTCACGCGAACGCGCTCGTCGAAATCAACAGCTGATTGTTTTCCATTGTTCGCACCCATCTCAGTTCTCCTTGCTCGTGTGAGGCCTGGCACGGCGTATCCACCTTGGTGGATCTCACAGCTCAATCAGCAAAACACGTCGCGGATTGGGAGTTGTGCCTCTATCTGCTCGGCTGTGGCAAATCTTGCTCAATTCTTCATGACAAGGGAGAATGCACCGAGAAAACGATCATGAAAGAGACAATCGGGGAGAATTCAGTTCAACTGGGTGCTCGCTTCGTCGACGCGGTCAGCGTCTGATGCGCTCACGAGGGGTTTGGCGGAATAATCAGCAGTTTGCCTGTTGTCGAGCGGTCTTGTAGATCGCGATGTGCTTGCGCCGCTTCGTCCAACGCATAGACGTGTTCGATCCGTAGCTTGAGCCTGCCAGCTGCAATCGACTCGAACACGCTCTTAGCCCGCCGCAGAAGCTCGTTGCGGGTCAGGGTGTAATGCTTGAGGATTGGCCGCGTAACATGGAGCGACCCAAGTGCAGCGAGCCGAATGAGTTCGAAGGCAGGCACCTCTCCACTGGCGGATCCGTACAGTACGAGTGTGCCCCGAGGCTTAAGGCAGGCGAGTGACTGCTCAAAGGTATTCTTGCCAACAGAGTCGTACACTGCGGCCAGGCCCCGACCATTTGTAAGGCGCTTTACCTCAATAGCAAAATCGGTCTCAGTGTAGACGATTGCCTCATCTGCGCCGGCTTCGCGTGACAGCAGTGCCTTGCTCTCCGAAGACACGGTAGTCAGCACACGAGCCCCGCATGTCTTTGCCATCTGTGTCAGCAAGAGCCCAGTCCCTCCCGCCCCAGCATGCACCAATACTTCGTCGCCGGACTGGACCGGATACGCTGATTGCGAGAGGTAATGCGCTGTCATGCCTTGCAGCATCGCGGCGGCCGCCTGTTCGAAGGTGACGCCGGCTGGGATTGGCACGACTCGCTCCGCAGGCGCCACGGCGTATTCTGCATACGTGCCCAGAATGCTGCACCATGCGACGCGTTCACCCACTTTAAGGTCGGCCACTCCTGGACCGACGGCAACGATTGTCCCGGTCGCTTCCTGCCCTGGCGTGAAAGGTGTCTGATTCCCGTAACGCCCTTCTCGAACGTACAGATCAATGAAGTTGACGCCGCTGGCAGCCACTCGAATCAATACCTGGCCCAGCTGAGGCTCCGGTATCGGTAGCTCACGCACCTGTATTACCTCGGGACCACCAGTTTGCCGTATCTCAATCGCCTTCATTGTGATTGCCTTTGTGCGTTCAACCCCTTCGTAAAACGGCTACCGGAACTGGCCTACTTCAACGCTGCCGCTGAACATCGTTCCCGGTGATCCGAAGAACACCATAAGGGCTGGCCACTGCCGTGGCTCTATTGATGCGGTACGCGTGTGCTGTGCATAAAGACGATCTTCCAGGTGCCGGCCTGCTTCTCCAAGAAGGCCGATTCCAACCAGTTCTGGTTCACGGTGCCGGAGGCGTCGGTGACGGTGCCTTTGTTGACGTAGGCGATCCACGCGGTGTCGCCGCTGACATGAACGTCCGGTTCAGTCACGCTCCATTCGTAGCGCTTGCCCGCCGCATGCAGGCTCTTGACGTGTGTCATGATGGTGTCTCCGTTGAATCGGGCGCCTCCATCGAATATATAAAAGCCCGATGCAATCACGGAGTCGAACTTCGCCACATCGTCTTCGCGGGCTGCACTGAAGATGGTGCTGACAGTGTCTACGACTTGTCTCTGCTGAGAGGTGAGGGTTCGCTCCTGAGTTCTTGCAGTAGAAATGTTCACAAATATGACGACTGCGACTGCAACAACGACAAAGCTTAAGCGGAATCGTGATGACATCTATAAGCCTCCAATTAAATCATTACGTACAGAGTTCAAGCCGCTCGATGAAACTACTACTGCCGGCGGTTCGGCGAGGTAGCAGCGAAGCGTGCTTCCAAGAGCTCACGCGCACTAGTCCAATGTAGATGAGGATAGCGCTGATTATCGATCGACCCGACCTCAGCACTGTGGCCGAACATCGTTCTCATGTACATCATCCGCTGCCAATCAGGATAGAGTTCTCGATCTGCGGGATCTGCCGCCTTTTGAAGTCGTGAGATCGTGTCACTCAGATCGGCTATGGTTCCGCCATGAATAACTTCGAATCGCTCTCCCGAAACCTCTTGGGCAACAATAGCAAGTTCGTGAGCGCTGATCCGTTCACCCACGATTCGTAGCGTTCTGGGTGTGGATGCGTGCAATGATGCGAGCGCAGTAAAAGCGGCAATGTCGTCGAGCTTCGTAAACTCTATCTTGGAATCAGGGTCTCCCCAGTAAGTCACGGTCCGTTTCTCCAGATTGAAAGCTGGAAATGGTCCGAGTAGCAGATCAAGAAATGCTCCGTTCAAGATAGACGTCGACCTAATCGCCGTCTTGTCGAGAATGCGGTTGAAGTCGCGACGAAGATCCAACGTGCGGTTTTCAGGTTGTGGCCATTTTGTGTAGTCTGCTGAAAAATCGGACGGGATAAAGCGCTGTACGCCGGCCTTCACACACGCGTCGACGAGGATCCTTTGCGTATCAACGATAACATCGCGAAGTCCCGCGAGAGTTGAGACTACACAGGAGGCACCAGCGCAAGCCTCCACAACCTGTTTAAGCTCATGAAAGTCCACTTCGACAACACTTGCCCCAGACCTTGTAAGCGCCTCGGACTTGTCCCTAGCGGTCCCAGTGCGAACAATGGCTCTCACAGCAGCTCCCTGCTTGAGAATTGACTTTACGATACGGCCACCAAGATTTCCTGTCGCCCCTGTGACAGCAATCGTCGTTGAATTGCGCATCTGCGTTTCCCCTTTCTGTGCCTCGATATCCGATGCCATTAGAACTTGTCCTCTCAGAGTTCAATCCATTCCGTGAAATACGAAGCCAAAGCTGTGCGCCTCGCGTTTAACCCGTCGTCGTAGTCCACCCAGTGTGTGATCAAGCCGTTCTCCGTGCGCACGCTGGATGTCCCGTGCAACGAGATTGGAACTCTACGTGTGAGTCCGTAGAAAGATTCCGTCAGGATTGTCTGCAGGGTCCATTCCGTGATCACGTGATCTCCACTCAGAAAAATCGTCTCAGTTCGAAGCACCGAGTCTGGATACAGTTCGCGCGTCTTTTGGAAGAATTCACCCAGTTGCTCTATGTCCGTAAATTCCAATCCCAGCCCGTAGTCTTTGAATCTGAACTTGTCCGAGAAGCGAGCAATCGCATCTCGGATCTTTCCGTTCTTCAGGTCCGTTATGGCAGTCATCACCACTTCTTCTGAGACTGCCATTTGACTCGAAATGTGACTCATCTCTGTTCTCCTTACTTTCCGATCGCCGGAATCGATCTCAGCCCGAACCGACGAACTGATTGCGAGTATGAAGATTCCCCCGGGCGTTCGCTTTCAGAAAGGAGTCAAACTTCCATCCAATGAACCGAGATTCCTGCGTCTGACCCATGCAATTACAGGCAGGGGCTTCAATCAGGTTCTGCAATACAAGGCGATTCATTTTCGTGGGTTCCTACAGGCCGCGGCGGTATGCACTCGGGGACATACCGAACCTTGATCGAAATGCGGTGGTCAGGTGAGCCTGGCTGGAGAAACCACACTCTGCACCGATATCGATCAGCGCCATCGCTCCACCGACAAGCAGCGTTCGGGCCTTTTCCAAGCGCAGCCCCATCGGATAGCGGTGGGGCGTCTGTCCCGTCGCCGCGCGAAACGTTCGCAGGAAATGTGCCCTGCTATAGCCGGTTTCAGCAGCGAGTGTCGCAAGGTCTAAATTCACACTGATATCGACCCGCATACGTTCCAACACACGGCGTAGCGGGCGTGGTGGCAAAGGAGAACTTTTTGAACTTGTGTGGGGCCTTTGTGATCGCTTCACATAGAGCAACCGTGACGCAAGCGCGGTCGTCAGCGAGTCGGCGTAAAGAGTCCCGCAGGGTCCCCCTGTCTCTGATTCGTTCAGTAAAAGACGCAGGAGAATCCGCAGATCAGGAGCCTCCGTTCCGTACAGTTGTGGGAGGCCCTCACCCGAACGCTTGTCGAGCTCTTCTAGTATCCCAACAATGAAATCTGGGTGGAACGCACCCACAATTACTTCATGCTCGAATTGACTGCGAATTGCCGGCCTGGTTCCCGGAAGCCAGGTCGTGATGGTATTGGGATACTTTTTGTAAGGGGAGAATCGGCCACTACGATAAGCACTTTCTCCCTCGGCGACACGCACATCCCATAGAATTAGAAAGTGGTGCTTGAACGTGAGCGCAGGCTTCTCGCCAGGCACCATTGTGCGGCGCTCTACGGCGAAATTCTTCCATCCGAGCTCGACGCTCGAAGGTGTGAGCAAGGTCGAGGCACCCAAGAAATCACTGATCTCCGTACTCTGGCGTTTGGCAGTGAAGTCCGACGGCCTGTTTTGTTCATCGATAGGCAAGAAACTTGTTCCTCCCAAACCTCGCAAATGTGTCGTGACACGGCCGACAGAGCATTTCGCACGACAAGACCCCACTACCTAGGTCGCAAGCTAAGGATGCGATCACCCGGCGAATGGTCAGAGACCTGCCCGCGGAAACGGTGCCGCAAAGGTCGGCGCATCATGAGGGCGGGTCTCCAAAACGCAAGTCGCTCCGTACCGCAGAAAGTCCTGGCGATATTCTGTTGGACTAACTCCGCACATACTGCGGAACACCCGCGCAAAGTGCTGCTGCGTTTTGAATCCGCAGGCCACCGCGACGTCCAGGACACGCGCCTCGGCCACCCGCAACAGTTCCTTCGCGCGCTCGACCCTGTGGCGCAGGACAAAACGATGCGGGCTCTCGCCGGTTGACTTGTGAAACATGCGCGAGAAGTGAGCCGTACTCAACTTAACCGATTTTGCCATCTCGCCAAGGGTAAACTCATCTTCCATCTTCGCGTGTACGAACTCCTTAATCCTTCGCAAGCGCGCGGAACCCAGCCCGCCTCGGTGCGTCCGCACAGAACGATGCCGCACTGAATAATTATTGACCAGCGCCACGGCAAGCGCCTGCTCGACGGAGTCTAGAAACAGCCTTCCGCTCGGAAACTCCGCAATCCTTTCCGCATTCACCGCAGCGACCAGCGCACCCAGCCGCCCGTCAGCCAGGTTATCCACTCTGCGTAATTCGACCTCACCGCTTGGTCCATCAGCTGCTGCCGATAGCGCGGCATCCGAAATGGCGATGCACAAACCGTGTAAGTCTTCGTTTCGAAACCATTTCTCCGAATGACGAGGGACAAGGCTCATTTGGCCCACATCGTACGTAACTCTTATCATCTCAGAGCGGCGCAAGCCTACTTCAATGGAACCAGGCTGCAACGCTATGGCAAGAACCGCCTGGTGTTTCACCCACAAGCGCGGCTCCGTGAAGGGCCCTGGTACATTGAGTTCAACCATCATCCTTGCCTCACTCGGGGCTGTGTTTCGACGAACTATTCAGATGACCTTCCTTCCATCAAGGGAGAGTCTAGACGGATCTGGCTGCTTTGCCTTTGAGGAACCTGGTGTCGGCGGCGAGGCCGAGGGCTTCGAGGAGGTTGGTTTGCACTTGCTTTGAGAGGGTGTTGATCTGGTCGACACCGAAGCTTTCGGGACCAACCAGGTACCGCAGCTGTTTCTCTCCCGGAGGAGTCTCGATAATTCGCAGGACGGCGTCCGCGACTTCCTGAGCATTTCCGGCCATGGAGGCAAGTGCCGCGTTGATCTTCGCAGGGATCTGCTTGACAGCGCCATACGTGTCGGTGCGGGACTCATCGGCAGCCGCCACCATATTGCTGGTAACAGGAGTTTCATAAGGGCCGGGTTGCACAATCACAGATTCAATTCCTTGCGAGGCAAGTTCGTAGCTGTACGACTCGGCAAAGGCCTCGAGCGCAAATTTACTGGCGCAATAGAAACCCATGGAAGGGCCAACGATGCGGCCGGCGCCGCTGCTGATATGCATGAGCACGCCGCTGCGTTGGCTCCGCATGTGCGGAAGCACGGCGCGATTTACGCGAACCGGACCAAGAAAATTCGTGTCCATAAGACGCTGCGCTTGTTCGGTGGTGACAGCTTCCGCCAACCCCGAAACGGCATAGCCTGCGTTGTTGATGGCAACGTCGATGCGACCGGCTCTCGTCACGGCGGCATCCACAGCCCGCTCGACCGAGGCGTCGTTGGTCACATCCATCTCAAGGACCGATATTGGAAGTGAATCCCTTTCCGCAAGCGCGCGGATTTCAGAAGCATTCTTGGCATTGCGGCCTCCAATGTCACGCATCGTCGCGAAAACCGTGTGCCCTTTCTGAGCCAGCGTATCGGCAAACAGTCTGCCGAAGCCCGTGCTGGAACCGGTGATGAGAACCACTTGCTTGGAATTCATGATCATTTCTCCTTGTGGCGCTACTGTGAAACCAGTTTGATGTGAGTGCGAAGTAGAAGGATCGCCATAATTGTCGAAACTAACAAAAACTAACGAATCGTCGCTGGAGGAATCCTGCGTTCGTCGGCTCCTTCTCGCGTAATTTCTTTCGAGGGCGTATTGCCCGGGCCAGATTTGCAGGGCCGAGCAGGCTTTCCGTTCAACCGACGTGTACTCTCCGTCGTCAAGAATGAAACGATATCGAAGTTTCCAGATTGCGTCTGGCTGTCAGGGTGAAATGCATCGATTTGGATGCATTCCACCCCGAGAGCACCGTAAATCATTTTGGACGCCTACTGGCCATTCCCTTGGGTCAACTCCGCAGAAACCGCCGTCAAATAGCCAAACAACCCGCCGGAACCATGGTTCGGTCCTGCCGTGAAGTACACTTCTGCGGCAGGCGCGGCTGCGGCATCGTTGTTGGCCGGACTGACATTTCCCGGGCTGAGTGCCCAGATGCCATTGATGGCCAGCGGCTTTCCGCTTGCATCCTGGAGCAGTCCGTCAAATTTTCCGGTAGCCAGGTCATAGGCAGCGATGAAGCCGCTGGACTGAGTGTCGCCGCCGCCCGCGAACTGCCCGATGAGCAGGTCATGGCTAAAGCGTCCGAAATCGAGCGGAGCCGGAGCCACGCCCCACGGAGCATTCAACCAATCACCGTGTTGTAAACGCCGCAGCAGGCGCCCTTCGGAACTATAAATATCCACGAATCCCAACCCCGGGCCGTCTGTTTCAAAAGGCGAACCTTCCTGGTGGACCGCATAGGTGACAACAATGTCGTTGCTGATGGCCTGCACGTTGAAGGGCACATAGGGACGTTGCAGGCTCTCGTCCGTGAAGGAATGTTCAGAGAATTGTTCGGAGGATTGGCCATCGAACGAATCGTCGTCTGAGTGTTTCTTTGACGGACGCACAAGGTGAAATGCGCTGTCATAAACATCCACCCGGCCCTTGGTGAAATTCGCTGCGTAGAGATACTGCTTGCCGTCAATGAATGCGCTGGTCAGGCCGGTGTAGCTCGATCCGTCGGTAGTTTTGACCAAGGTCACAGCCTGGGTCGATGGCGGCGCAGCTCCTGAGGCAACAGCAACAGTTGGGTTCCATCCGGCAATCGTTCCATCAACTGTGCAGAACAGAAATACGGCCGGTTTTCCTGGGGCCAACAAAAAATCTGTCTGACGGCCGTTGAAAATAGTGCCGGTTGGCGAACCCGCTGGGGTGTTCTTGCTATTCGGATCGCCTGCCGGAATGGTGACGATCAGAGACTGCTTAACTCCTGCGCCGTCGTAAAGTGTACTGAAGCCCGTCACATTGTCCGAGATCCACCATGGTGAGCCGGAACCCCGGGATATCCCCCACGGATTGATTAACTGAGGATCCGTCGCAGGAGCGACTCCTGACGTGTTGGAAACAAGATTGGTTTGGGTGTAGTGTTGCCCAAAGCAGACGGCTCCCATCATCAAACTCAATGCAGCTATGGTGCCAAAGCGGAGTAAAATCTTCATCTGCAAGGTCTCCTTTATATGTGCATCCCCTGTCGCAGGTGGATGGAATAAGAACACATTGCATGAGGAGTTATTCCCGAATGACGCAGTGCGAAAACGCAATCCTCACGAAGTCAGCTCGCCGCACACACATCAAAAACATTTCACTCGCAGGGGGCAGTGGTTGATTCCTGCGGCCGCGTCAAGAGACAGTCAGGGAGCACTTCATCGCGAGGACAACAAGGCGGCCTAATTTCTCCGGCTTCATCTTCACGCCGATGCTCGGGCATTTTCCTTCCGTGGAGGATCGCCAGAGATTCGTCGAGCGCAAGCCGTACCAGCCAACCGCGGAAATCGCTCTCGTGATCAAATGTCGTGAAATGGCGAGAGGCCCAGAATAGACAATTTTCTACAGCAATAACTGCTCTGCCAGGATTGCCAAGCACGCGGTCTGCGACAAAATACAACAAGCGGTGATATCGTGCCGCCCGAACGTAAAAAGAAATCCGGTTGTCCGCAGAACTCGTCAAGACCGGATCAACTTCGTACAACTGCAGTTGCAATCTCATTGTTGGCCGCCTTTTTGCTTCTCGTTATCTAACTTTGCTGCTCTGGGCTATTTGGTCTTTGTCGCTCCGCTGGGGCTGGAGACAAGACACCCGATGCGACGCGGTATTCCCACCGGGGGCTCTCCTAATAGAAGTCGGCGAAGTACTGGCAGGCAAACACGTTGAACGAAACGGCCCGAAGCAGTAATCGTTTCACTTTGTTTCCTTTAGTGCTCGAGAAGATTCTGGTCCTCCATATCCTGATGGCATACCAGACAGGAGTGCTGAGGGGAACCCGTTACAGACGCCACCAACGCGTAGGCAAGACCGTGATTGGTCCAGGTGATCACCTGGAAGTTTGCTCCACTCCGATAGTGAAATGTCAGCCCGCCGGACCGTACTTCTTCTCCGCCTGCCACGGTCACTGATTTGCCGGAGGCGACTAGAAGACTGATTTTTTCCGTAGGCGTCTCGTAGGCGACGAGTGCGGCAGCATTGCCCTTATAGCTCACCAGGCGTGCACCAGTCAGCCAGTAGAGAGCCTTGCCTTCCGGCACGGATTGGGAGATCGGCAGCTGAAAGTGGAACGGGGTTTTGTCTGCAACCCAATCCGTCACTACCTCAGGCGAGCGGGATCGGCATTGTAGTGGAAAGGCTCCGTCCAGGTAGCTTTGGTGAATTTCGGTAGCAGCTTCCACGAAGTTATTGGCGCGTACCCTCTGGACGGCACCTGGAATGAACACCAAACTTAGAGTGAGTACTAGCATCATCGCTACTAAGGGCTTCCAACCAAAAACAAGCGGAGTAACGTCTCGCAACCATCGCGTCAACTTTTCCATCCGTGTTTCGCGACTCCGTTCACTTAGAGGAGAGCCGCCGAATGCTTGCTGTGCGGCGACCGCCGCTATACGGTCTCGAAGAGCTTGTGGCGCCAAGTAAAGCGGGCGTGTTTCGCGCAAGAGCGAAGTTAACGCCAGTTCTTCCTGCAAGCGGTCGCTGCAATTGGAGCAGCCTGCCAGGTGTGCGCAAAAGTCTTCAAGCCTTTGCTCGGTCAATGCATTGTCAAGATAAAGCAGGATGTCAGTGCTACGTTCGTCGCAGGGGCTCATTCCGTGGCTCCCTTCGCCTTTCGATCGGGAGTGTGCAAAGTATCCGAGAGCAGCGACCGGAGCTTGGATCGCGCTCTTCCGAGGCGAGACATCACTGTGCCAGCGGGGCAGTCCAACAAAGTGGCGATCTCCTGGTAGGACAGCTCTTCATACTCGCGCAGCACGATAATTTCGCGAAACTCGTCGGGAAGTTTCTGGATGGCTTCTCGCACCTGATCGCTCTCCACCTTGCTCACATAAAGAGCAAGTGGGTCCTTCGACGCTTCCACGGCCATTCCCAGAGTGTTTTCGTGCACATCGAGGTCGACGATCTTGGGCGCGGCACGCTGTTGTCGCACCTGATTGAGCCAGATGTTTCGTAGGATTGTGAACAGCCAACTCTTCGCATTACTGCCAGGCCGCAGACTTTCAATCGCTTTAACGGCACGAACACAGGTTTCCTGCACAAGGTCCTCTGCTTCGGTGCGGTCGCGGCTGAGAACCATAGCGTACCCATACAACCCATCGAACACTTCATCGAGAACCTGGCCGAGGAAGCGGCGTTTGTCGCCTGGATACGTCATGACCGTGTAGCACACGCCGCCAAAGTCCGGAATGAAATAAATTGAACTTCTATGTTTATGTCGCCCATAAAAATGGACATTCCCTTGGGAGAAAAAACAGTTCTCCTTCGTTCTAGTTCGTATTGCGGAGTTCTGTTTTGCCGCCATATTGGCAGACGGCTCTTGGTCGCCTGGACCGGGGCCGGACTTGTCGCCTGGGAGCGGTGTCTCAGAGCGGTCTGCAAAAAGCGTGGAGGAACTCGCCATTGTTTGCACACAGCTCCCCATGTCGCGTTGTTATGGCTCGCACGGTATAACACCGCGCTTCAAAAAATATTCCCGTCACAGAGACACCTCATTTGGAATGTCGTATGGCCTTGCTTTGGAGGCGTGCCCGTTTTCCTCTTGCGTTCGTGGAATAACACGACTGGCCGTGTGTATTGTAGTCGTGCGCGAAAGCAGTTTGCTTCCGCCGCACGCTGGAGTTCTATCGTGGTTCCCTACCTATCTGGTGAAACTTCCCTCGAGCCGACTTCTGGGGAGTCAGCGAGACTCCTTTGTCGCCAGATGCGGGCGGACCATGACATAGCTTGGAGAAAACCACAACCTGCTCCGCCTACGCCATTCTCCTTCGGCTTGGACTTACTTCTCTGACACCTGCTTTAGCACCGATAACCAGAGGTCATGACCCCTATGCATAGCGTTAGGGTCCTTCTTGCGGAACTCCGCCGCTCCCGGTCCTCTCACGACCTCTTCGGTGACGACACGACAACCCCCAGGTTCTTTGAGCAAAAGAAAAGTATGGTAGGCATCCATACCTTTTCCTTGACCGAACCAGCCGATACGCGAATCTGGCGCAAACTCATGTACTCGGCTCTCAATGTGCGCGCCGAACGTATCCCATGAGAATTGGGTGTCCTGGTGAAGCCTGCCGTCCGGGCTGTTCAGCAGTTTCACATTCCGTGAATTCGGATACCATTCAGGCCAAGTCTGCGCCTGAACGAGATG
>Ga0210399_10000638_pt1 | contig 27993 bp, 16 predicted proteins | sample IncBWC14MmetaG_FD_150865 | JGI IMG/M metagenome (GOLD analysis project Ga0210399, IMG submission 150865) | Forest soil microbial communities from Barre Woods Harvard Forest LTER site, Petersham, Massachusetts, United States - Inc-BW-C-14-M | ecosystem: Environmental > Terrestrial > Soil >... | reverse complement strand
TTCGTCTATGCGCCGATACGAAACGGCGATGTTCCTTATAATCCGTTGAGAAACTCGTCCGCTTATCGACAATAACGCTCTGTTAGATATCTCGCCTCGTATCCGATTCGGCAGACGTTTTGCTTATCTAGAGATCCGTGCCGATGATGTGCTTTTTGGCAGTTGTGCTTGCAAACAACCCGCAGACATCCAGCGTTGCGCCCATGAGACACTCCAGCCTTGTTGATTCTAAATGGTTGCCGGTTGCGCTGGCTTCGCTTGTCCTATGCAGCGGCTGCTCGTTCGTGCCTCGTCCCAGTAAGCTCTCCGGCAATCGAGCTTTCATTGACTACTGGCCGCCGGATCCAGATAGCAAGGGTCTGAGGCTCGCCGTGAAGGATAACATCGACATGAAGGGCGTCATTACGACCGCCGGTTCGGAAATCTTTTCCGTAACCCATAAGCCCGCGGAGGAGGACGCCCCATGTCTGGCGATCGCGCGCCGACGTCACGTACAGATCGTCGGCAAAACTAATCTGAGCGAATTCGCCGTGTCGCCGTCCGGCATGAATGAATATTTCGGGACGGCCGTGAATCCGTTGAAGCGACGCCTGATTCCGGGGGGATCCTCGTCTGGAAATGCGGTCGCGTTGGCGTCTGGAATGGCGGACGTGGCTTTCGGCACGGATACGGCCGGCTCGGTCCGGGTGCCTGCCGCATGTTGCGGTGTCGTCGGCTTGAAGACGACGTTCGGTTTAATTCCGATCCAAGGTGTTTATCCGGTTGAAAAGCATCTCGACACTGTCGGCCCAATGGGTAGAGACATCGATCACACAATCCAAGGCATGGAACTTCTTCAGGATGGCTTTGCCGCGAAGTACGCCTCGGCGAAGGCTGCCAAGCCTACCGCGCAAAGCATCCGGGTCGGACGTCTCAAACTGAAGGGGACTGATCGAAAAATCGATCAAGCTATCGACGATGCGCTCGCCAAAACGGGGTTCCAAGTGGTCGAGCTGGACGAAACCGTGAGCGAACAATTCGAGCAAGCGAAGAAGGACGGCACCACCGTCGCCTCAGCGGGGGCGTGGATCAGCGACGGGCGATTTCAGCTCGCTTGCACAGCTCGAACCCAGTCTGTCCTTCGACTCGGTCAGATAAACTATACCACGAGTTACCGCGGTGCATTGGCCAGGCGAGATGCGTGGCAGAAGACGCTGCGCAAAGTTTTCGAGAAGGTGGACTTAATCGCGTTGCCAACCCTTCAAAAACTGCCGCCGGAACTTCCACTACTCAACTTGAGAATAGGAATTCGCGAAGCGGAGATGCTTCCGTTGCAAAACACGGCGGCAGTCAATTTTGCCGGCAACCCGGCGCTGGCAATCCCCGTGCCCCTGCACAGGGCGAAAATCCCCGTCGCGAGCCTGCAATTGATCGCGCCGCCGCTGGCCGAGGCGGCCCTGCTCAACGCCGGTCGGCTGGTCGAAGACGCGGTCAAAAAGTAACCCGCAAGTGTCATTGCGAAAGGCCGGCCGGTGTGAAATCGGCGTCGGTAAAGTTCACGTCCTGGTCAATGCGCGCGCCGTTGAACTCCGTTACGCTATTTTTCCGCGGCCCGCGCACGGTTAGACTGGCTGGAATCGGATTGTGTCTTTCATCGCGTGCGACCCGAGTGATATCGATGCGGCGGATGAGTTCGCCTGAGGATGAATATTTCTCGATCCGCATCGGCACGAAACGCTGAGGATCAATCCAGCTGCGCACTTTGACGTAAATGGAGTCGGAAGAATTGTCCGGCTTCGATTCCAGGATCTGGCAATTCACGTTGTTGATCGCCTCCGAACCGACGATCGCCTGTTTTTTCCAGGCGAAGAAATTCTCCACCGCATCCTGGTAAGAGAGGTCGCTCTCAAACAAGCCCTCGCCCATTTGGGCGGGCTTGATCGCCCGAGCGGGCTGGCGCGATATAATGATCGAGCCCTTCGATGTGCCTCCAGCCTGATGGAGGATGACTGCCTCGCCCTTATGTTCGTTAGGCCAAAGCACCTGATAGACAATATCGGTGGCGGCTTTCGTCCGGCGCTCCTTGATCTGGAGTTGCAACACGCGCTTGGCACCATCGGATGATTGTACTTCGAGCTTGGATCGGATTAGCGCACTTCCTTCTCTCAGAGAATTCACCCGCGAAGCCAGGTCGGCGGCTGATAATGCCGGTGCTGCGGGATCAGCGGCGTGGAGGGAGATAATCCAGAATGCGGTAGCCGTGATGGCAAGAGCGAAGAAACGCATTGGCGATGACGATGTTTTCACAAAATAAGTTCGCATGAGACGATTGACCTGCGCTCTTCTCATCCGGCTTGCAACGCAAGGCTCGGCGCAAGACGCGAACTACGCCAGGCGGGATAAACGCCGCTGATAACTCCAACCGCGACCGCAATGACGACAGAAAGGCCGAGCAGAGAAATGCTGAGGTCAGGCTTCAATAGTCCGCGAATGGCCGGCGTCGCATCGAGAAGCTGGACGCCAATTGCACCAATGGCCACGCCCACAAGGCCGCCGAAAAGTCCGAGCAACGCGGATTCGTAAAGGATCATTCGAACGATTCGGCCGCGGGTCCAGCCAATGGCAAGCAACACAGAGATTTCATAGGTCCGCTCAAAAACGGTCATCAGCATGGTGTTCATCACCCCGAGAACTCCCACAAGAATAGCCAGGAGAGACGTACCCCAACTCATAGCTTTGATGATGCGAAATCCCTCACTGTGACTCAGATGCTGACCCACAGTCACAGCGCGAACTTCCGGGACCTGTTGCTCGATCTGACGGATAATTTCTTGAATCTGTTGCTCGGTAGTCGAAGGCGTCACTCGAATATCGATTGCGTTGATCTGATTGGGAGAGCCCATGATTTCCTGCAAAAGCGGTAAAGAAAGAATGACCGATCCATCCTCGACGATCGCGCCGCCTTTTACGATTCCCACGACTTTCAGTTCCTTTGTTTCGATCTGGATGGGGTCCCCAACTTTTTTCTTGAGCACGTCTGCCGCCGTCTGCCCCAAGACAACCGCTTCTTCCTTGCTGTCTCGAGGCATGCGTCCGGAAACAAGCTGAAGATTGTCCCAGGCAAACCCCCCCCACTCCTGCGCCGATAGAATCATCAAATCCGAGTCTTCAATACTGGTCACTTGGACCAGAAGATTGCAGGTGGCGGCGATGCGCGGAAGGTTAGCGATGCGATCGCGGACGGACGCATCAAATGGTTTAGGGGTGAGCGATCCGCTCTTGTTACTGACAACGATGTCGGTTCCACGCGCCTTCAATCCGAGTTGCCAACCCTTCTCAAAACCGCGTGACATCCCGACAAGCGCCACCACAGCCGCGATGCCGATGGAGATTCCAGCCAGAGTCAATCCGGTTCGCAACGGACGGCGCCAAAGACCGCGGAAGACAACAGAAAAGAAATTCATGGTTTCTGGTCCGAGATAATTCGACCGTCGAACATTCGAAGGACTCTTTTCGCACGCTCGGCGATCGTTGCATCGTGAGTGACAAGCACCATGGTGCGCCCGCCCTCTTGCTGCAGCTGCACAAGGAGCTCGAGGACAGAATGAGCGTTTTCGCTATCGAGATTTCCGGTGGGTTCATCCGCAAGCAGCAGCGTTGGTTCGTTAGCCAGGCTCCGCGCGATCGCGACGCGCTGCCGCTCGCCGCCGGAAAGCTTGGACGGGAAATGCTCGAGGCGATGCTCGAGGCCAACCAGTTTTAACAATTCGACGGCGCGATCGCGTCGCTCAGAAACGGAACGATGGGTCTCGAACATGGGCATCTGCACGTTCTCCGCCGCGGTGAAAGTCGGCAGGAGACAGAAGGCTTGGAAAATAAATCCGACCTCGCGAGCACGGTAGCGAGCGGGGTTAGGAAGGTCTGGCAGCGATTCTCCGCGGTAAAGAAGGGCTCCGGCCGTCGGTCGGTCCAGCGCCCCAAGTAATTGCAGCAAGGTCGATTTACCGCATCCACTCGGGCCAGTAATGGCAACGAACTCGCCTTCTTCAATGGAAAAATCGACCCCGCGTAGTGCTTTCACCTGGCCCTCGTCGAAGTCGCGGGTGAGAGCTCTTGCCTCGAGTAGAGAGGCGGCGCCGGTAGATTTGCTCGCTCTCAAGGAAATTTTGTTCATTCCTGAGAAGCGCGCTCAACCGATCGATCAAATCGTCCGCCACTGCGGCCCAACGCGTGGATCGGCCAGGCAGCGCATCAGTTCAACCAAGGCGTAACGATAACCTGGATACGGTGTCCGCTCGCCCGGCTTTTTCGGCTGCAGTTTATCGACGTGTTGGGGCAAAACTGAGTGCGGCAGGCCGGCACGTTGATGATGCACGCCATGAAACGGTTCGTGCAACAGAGTGAAAGCAACCAGCCGCCCGAGCCAGCTCTTCGCCACAATACTCCGGGTCGAGCCGTTTACGGTGTCGCCAGTCATTCCCACATGTTCGATGTACTTGCGCCAACTCTGCAAATTAGCCGCCAAAAATGCCGGCCCGAGATGCATCCAGAGGAAATATTTCCATAGACCGAATGCTGCCGTGGTCCAGAGGATCAAAGCCCAGATCACAGCAGTCAGCGCCAATTCCACCCAAATCCGGCGACGAACGCGTTTGCTTCGAACCGGAGTCGAAGAATAGAGAAAGGCTCGCAGGAAAACAAACGGACCATAAAACAATCCGAAATTCAGCTCAAAAAACGCGGCCAGACATCTCTTCCACCGCGGAATGTTCGTGTGGGAGAACGGCCAGAATTCGCAATCACGTTCCGTCGCGAGATAGGCATGATGCGTTTGATGAACGGAACGATAGAGACTGAAGCTCATTAAACTCAAAGTAGCGATCACGACGCCATCAAAGTCGTTGAAGCTGCGATTTTTTCGGAGGAGCCCGTGGGCCGCTTCATGCAGTCCGATGAGAAGGCCGTGCATCAAATGGCTGACCACGAGCACGAGTGGCACCGCCAGCCAGATCCAGCCGCGATAGACCGCCATCGCGAGCATCACTTCAGTAAAAACCAAACCCAAAACGAGAAGCTGGAACGCACCCCGCAAGACCCAGTGTGGCTCATGCATTTCGCGGAAGTCTTCTTCGGTTGAGGCTGCATTCATTCGCGGTGATTCAACAGTTCAGAGATTCGGCTTTCCGGCGAGCGGCAGATGCCCGCCAGCATTCGTTGAAATATGCCATTAAGGCTTTCAATGTCACGTCGGGAAAACAGATTCTCGCGGAAAAGCCACGCGATTTCCAGGCCTTCGCCCTCTTCTGTGATTTCGCACGCAAGTTGGAAACGCGGCGTCCCCGTCGAGCGCATGCTTAGACGCGCGGAAAGATTCGGCAGTGAAATCTCCGGCATGGGATGGTTCTGTAAGGCAAAACGCACTTCGAAAAGTGGATTGTATCCTCCTTCCGATTTCTCGCCGAGCGCGTGCACTAACTCGACGAAGGGGATGGCGCTGGCAAACGAGTCAACGGTTAATTGATGCCCCGCTCGCAAATGATCAGCCACAACGCGCGAGCGGTCGACCTGCCCGCGTAGAGGTACGATACCGGCATAATATCCCATTGTGTCCCGGGCCGTTTGCTTGGTGCGATTGGCGACTGGCGTTCCGACCACAAGATCGACAAATCCGCTCCATTCCGAGAAGGCAATTTGGAAGGCCCCGAACAGCGCGCTGAAAAAAGTCACGCCAGTCCGACGGGCCTGTTCGCGGGTCTCGTTAGTCAGACCCGCAGGGATTGTGGATAGCCATCGCGTCGGCGTTCCTGGGGCGATCGGCAGATTCCACAGTCGACGTGGACTGGCTAACGTTGTTCTCCAAAACTCGATACGCTGCTCCAATATCTCTGGTTTCCAGAAAGCGCGCTCGGCTGCACCCCACGCCGGATAGATTTGGGCGACCGGGGGCAAAGCCTCCGATGATCCCATTACTACCTCGATGTAAGCCGCGAAGAGGTCCCGAACCAAAACCCCCAGGCTCCAACCGTCAGCAATGGCATGATGAATCGTGAAGACCAGCACATGGTGGTTCGTCGCGCGGCGCAGGTCTGCCGCGCGATAGAGTGGCCCCTGCACCAGATCGAACGGCGCGCGGAAAATTTCTGCTGCCAATTCTTCGATCTTGTCAGGTCGAGCATCGGCAGGCGCAACCTCACGAAAATCAAAGTTGATCCCGCAATTCTTGCGAATCATCTGAAGCGGGCGCTCCTTGCCGGGGAGAATTGAGAGACGCAGGACTTCTTGACGATCGACCACTCGCTGGATCGCGGAGCGAGCCTCGCGTTCGGTTAGGAGACCGTGGACGTCGATGAGGCAGCAGATATGATTCGAGTTGTCCTCGACTACTACCGGAGAGACTTCCCAAAGTTCCCGTTGTGGAAACGTGAGCGGATGAAGCTGTGCTTCACCGCTATCGAGCCATTGTTTAAGACGGGCGCGTTGATCGACTGGCATGGCACCGCGGTTGCACGAGGTCGGAGCCTAACGTGTGGCGTTTTCGATCTTCTCAGTTTCCTTTGAGGCCGACTCGCGTCCGAGCAGACGTTCGATCTCCTCGTCGGAGATGGCGTCTAGATCGACTGCACTTGTTGCTTCTGTTTGCACTGCCACTGGCGCGGATTCCGCAACACTGGTCGCGCCACCGAGGTGGCCAGCGATTAATGAGGCGATCTGGCCGATGGTCCGCGCTCGCATTAGACTCGTTGGAGGTAATGCTACGCCGACCGCCGCTTCAAGCGAGGTCTCGATTTCGACTCCCATCAACGAATCCAGTCCAAGGTCCGTGAGCGGCTGGTCGTCACGCAGGCTGTCCGGCTTCACTCGCAGGACAGAACCAACGGCTTCCCGCACGGCCTGGCAGATCACGGCTTGTTTCTCGGCCGACCCGGCGGCGTCGATCCGGCTTCGCCAATCTGTTGTTGCACCGACTGATTCCTGACTTTCAAGCGCGGCGAAAATGCGCTCGAGAAACGGATTCTCCTGCATGGTTCGAAAGAATTGACGCCATTTCCCCCAATCGACCCGGATCGAAATCGCTTGTGAAGTGCCTGCACAAAGGAACGATTCAAGCAGCGCCGTTGCTTCTCCAGGTGAAATTTCCATCGTTCCCTGCCGGGCAAGAAAATCTGCCACCCGCTCATTACGCGCCACATAACCTTCGCCGCCAAGAACTCCCCAATTTACAGTTAGCGCCGGCAGGCCAAGCGCCTGACGATGGTGAGCCAGGCTGTCGAGAAAGGCGTTCGCCGCACTGTAATTTCCTTGAGCCGGATTGCCGAAAATGCTTGAGACAGATGAGAACATCACAAAGCAATCGAGTTTCATTTCTCGAGTCGCTTCATGGAGCAGCCACGCGCCGCCCGCTTTTGGTCCGAGCACGCTTCGCATGCGTTCGGGCGTCAGCGCGGCCAGCGGCGCATCATCGATAACCATCGCAAGATGAAACAGACCGCGTAGCGGCAGCACGCCGGACTTGATCTCCGCAAAAAGTCGCCGCACGTCATCGGGCGCGCCGACATCCGCAGACACGACGCGCACTTCCACACCGCGCTTCTGCAGGTCCTCAACAAACTTGCTGGCCTCCCGACTGGAAGCGCCGCTCCGGCTCGTGAGCACAAGATGGCGCGCACCGCACTCAGCCAGCCACCGAGCCAGCACCTTCCCGTAGCCGCCGAACGCACCGGTGATGAGATAGCATCCATCCGGTTTGACCTCGAATCCGGGTCCGGGCAATTCACCGCGCCGTGGAACAAATGGTGTTGCGAAAGCCACGATCACCTTGCCGATATGTTTTCCGCCCGCCATGAGACGAAAAGCAGAATCGATCCGGGAGGCTGGAAACGATCGATAGGGAAGCGGTCGCAACGCACCTTTTTCGACCAACCCAGAAATCTCCTCCAGCATCTTGCGGGTCAATTCTTCGTTACCGTGAAAAATCGCGTCCATTGCCACGACGTGGAACGACGCGTTGTTGCGAAGCGGCCGAAGCGGAATGCGCGCGTTTTGATAAATGTCGCGTTTGCCGATTTCGATGAAGCGCCCGAACTCACCGAGACAGGCGAGACCCATCGGGATCGCTTCCCCAGCGAGCGCGTTCAAAACCACGCCCACTCCGTTGCCGTCCGTCAGCTTCAACACCGCCTCGGCAAAATCGCCGCGGCGTGAGTCGATCACGTGTTCGACTCCGAGCGTCTTGAGAAGGGCACGTTTGCTCGGGCTTCCGGCGGTGGCGATGACCTCCGCGCCGAGGTGCAACGCGATTTGGATCGCCGCCATTCCGACTCCACCCGCACCTGCGTGAACAAGGATGCGTTCGCCCTCGCGCAAACGCGCGACGTTTCGCAGCGCATGCCACGCGGTCATGAAAACGACGGGCAATGTTGCCGCCGCCTCAAATGTCAAATCAGCCGGAATTCGTCTCACGTCGCCCGCGCGCGCAATCGCATGGGTAGCGATTCCAAAAACGGCAATACCGAATGCACGATCTCCCGGAGCGACTTGCGTGACATCCGAACCAACCGCCCTAACGATTCCACTCACTTCATCGCCAAAAATACGCGCATCCGGAGCATCCCCCGGATAGAGCGCCAGCGCCTTCAGCACATCGCGGAAATTCATTCCGGCCGCTTTCACTTCGATCAATACCTGGCCCGGGCCGCACTCCGGCAGTCTAAATGGAGAGAAGTGCAGCGTATCGAGGCGGCCGCGTTCCCGGGATTCCAAACGTAACGGTGGCGACGAATCGAGCCACTGTTCGCGGGTTGGACGCCCGCGGTCCAATCGCCGAACGTAACGAGCTTCACCTCGCAACGCGATTTCGCGTTCGCTATCCTTGCGAACTAATTCGCTCCAAAGCAATTCGGCATCAGCCTCCGGCGAAAGATCGATCGCGCGCCAACGCAGGTTGGAATGTTCGTTCAGGATGACACGCATCAATCCAATGCTCGGCGCCTGTGTGACTGCGGTCGGTTGCAGATCGTTGCCGGCCGGCTGCGCGTTGCGCGTCACCAAATCGAGACGAAGCTTCGCCGCCGGCTGAGCGGATTCGAGAGCCTGCGTAAGATGGAGCAAAGCGTCCAGATTGGTCGCCATGTCGGCTCCGTGATCAAGATTCCAAAGATAAACGATCCGCTCAGGCAGCGAATCCGCGCACGCCGCAACGAGTTTTTTCCAATCCTCCAGCGTTCCCGGTCGCACAGTAAAGGTATCGTTGCTATCAAACTCGAAACTCTCACCTCGTCTGACGACTCGACATCTGGCGTCAAACTCGCGCAGCCGCGAAATCAATGCATCGCCGACTCCTGAGGCGTCCCTGAAAACGAGCCATGATTTCTCATCCGGTGTCTCCGTCTTGCTCAACACCGATTCTTCCTGATACGACTTACGCGCGAGCAGGCCGACCTGACCTTCGCCGCCCGTTGGACCGATCAAACCGGGCAACGAAGTCGTTTCAGCAAAACCGGTTTCCTGCAACACGGCTTCCCACTGTGCTCTCTTGAGTAATGGTTGCTCCGGTCGCAGGTCGCGGTCAGTAAACCGCCACCAGCCACTCGTTAGGCCGAAAACCGTTTCCGTCCAGAGTTGTGGCGTCGCCGTGTCCATGAAGATGAGGTTGCCTCCGGATGCGAGCAGGCCATGTAAGTTGCGCAAAGCGGCGCGCACATCTTTGACCGCGTGCAGCACATTGGTGCCGATGATGAAGTCGAACGTTCCCAGTTCGAATTCCTGCTCGACCGCAGGTTTTTCGAGATCGAAAATCTTGAACTCCACCTCTGGAAACGCTGCAAGCTTTTGCGCGGCCCCGGAGAAAAATACAGCCGAAACATCGCTGAACGTGTAGGAATGTAGGCCGCGCTCCAGGAGCGGCAGAACTTGTGAAGCCAATCCGCCTGTTCCCGCGCCGATTTCCAGAATGCGGAGGTCGCGGCCCTCAGGCAGACTTCGTGCAGCCGTGCTTACCGCCGCCGTGATCGCTGCAACCCAATGGCTGGTAAAAAGACCGTCGCCGTAAAAGTGATCGAGTAATTCTGCGCCGAACCCGGAGAACAAAACCTGCACCGCATCCTTTTCGCCGCGCAAAATTGCTCCCAAATCAGCGCAGTTGCCTTCGCAAAGAAGCGCTTCGGGAAGATGCCCCGAATGGGTCTGGAGGTAGTTGCGTAAAATCTTACCGGCGGAACCGGCGGCTTCGGTAAAATCATCCGTCGGCTCGAATTCCTCTTCTTTTTTCCGAAGCAAACCGTGCTTGACGAGACTTGCCATCAATCGTTCAAAGACCGGTCGCATCGGTGCCGCCACTTGCAGGGTTGCAGCATTGAAAGGAGTATTTTGAGTCACTCCCATTTCCTGAAGCCCGCGCGCCAATTGCGCGGCGGCGAGATCGTCGAGCGCGCAAAGCGCCGCCTCCAGCTCGGGAAAGCCGCGAACAGCAATGACACGATCCAACGCCTCCTGTGCCGCACTCTTCAATTGACCCAGCGCGAGCGGCGGCAGGGCGGATTTTGGCGATCCTTCAGAGGCCCGTTGCCAGGCGACATGATAGGTCAGATCGCGAGCGCTGCCGGGCGCGGCAAAGCGGCCGGCGCCGGAAAGGCTGATGGCCCGAAAACCATCCACCAGCAGGCAAGGTTCGCCTCCCTCATTATATAAAGAGATATCGCCTTCTAGGAAGTCATCGCCAAATTTGCTCACTCGTGCACGAACGCGAGTAGACGCGCCCGGCGAGCTGAGAAAGAGAATCCTGCGGAAACCGACCGGCAGTTTCATCCTGGCGTGACGGTTTTCGACCGTCGCCGCACCGGCGGAAAATACTTGAAGCGCTCCGTCGAACAGAACCGGGTGCACGGCATATTCTTCCGCGCGGAGAGCCACTGGTTCGGACAAAGCCACATGGCCGGCGGATTGCCCCGCGGCGGCCGAAAGCTCGCGAATCGGTCGGAACTCCTCGCCGTAACGCAATCCCAGATCGCTCATGTGACGGTAGAACCCGTCGACTGCGACCGATTGAGTGGCGTGAGGTTGCGCCCATGTCGACGAGGCAAAGGCAGATTCCGTGCGCTCGCCGCGCAACGAGCCAATCACATGGAGCGACCAGTTCACGCTCTGTTCGAAACGACTTTGAATCGCGAAAGTGCGCTCGTTAGGTGAGTAGGAAAACTCAATCTGCACACCCGACGGCGGATCCGGCAGGATGAGAGGTTTGCGAATTTCGAAATCCTCGACCACGAACGGTCGTCCCTCGAACAATTGGACACCGGCTTCAAGCGCCTTTCGACAAAGGCCGCCGCCGGGAAAATCACATGGTTTTCCACCTTGTGATCTTTCAAAAACGCCATGTGCCGGGAGTCGAGCCTAACGATCCAGGTAGGTATCGCGCGTGGGAGCCGGACATCAAACAGACCTCGTCCACCGGGTGCGAGCCGGCCATCGCGGGCATCGCTCGCCTCATTCCACCATCGCGTCTTTTCCCATGCGTAAGCAGGCAGCGAGAGAAGATGCCGGGAAGGTGTCATCGCGGAAAAATCGAGCGCAACACCGGCGCAGTGCAGATCCATTGCAGACTCGAGCATGGACTCAAATTCGCCGTCGCGGCGGACCGAAGAGATTACCGGTCCTTTAGTTCCACGTGTCGTTAGGCATTCCTGCGTCGAATGCGCGAGCGCGGGATGCGCATTAAGTTCCAGCCATACGTCCACGCCGAAATCCGCGAGCGCGCTCACTGCCGAGGCAAAACGTACCGGCTCGCGAATGCCGCGGGCCCAGTAGGCGGCATCGCACGATTCGCCAGCGCAATGCTCCCCCGTCACTGTGCTGAAGAATGGGATGGCGCCCGGCTGCGGCCTGATGTCGGCGAGCTCAGCTTCCAACGCCTCCGACGCCGGTCGCATGAGCGGATGGTGAAACGGATGGTCCACTCTGACGAGTCGGGCAAAGACACCCTGCGCCTCGAGTTCGACTGCCATTGCCTCGAGCGAAATGCGCGGACCCGAAAGTGTGATCGACCGTGGTCCGTTGAAAGCGGATATCGTTACCGTTCGATCGTGACGCGCAATGAGAGCCAAGGTTTCATCTTCGGGCAGTCCGACGGCGAGCATCGTTCCTTCGCCGCGTCCGCACGATTCCATGAGACGTGCTCGCAGCGCAACAATCCGGGCCGCTTCTTCGACCGAAAAGATGCCGGCGATGCATGCAGCTGCAATCTCACCCACGCTATGACCAACAATGGCCGAAGGCTCAACGCCCCAGGATTTCCAAAGCGCCGCCAGCGCGACCTGCATCGCAAAGATGGACGGCTGCCCAATCTCCGTCCGTGCCATCTGAGACATTTCTTCGGAGCGGCCGAGTTCTTCGAGCAGCGAGAAGCTCGCCCAGGGAGAGAGCGCGGCGTCACAGCGCTCGATCGTCTGGCGAAATACCGGCTCATGCTGTATCAGATCGCGACCCATTCCCCACCATTGCGGGCCTTGCCCGCTCATGATGAATCCGATGCGCGTTGTTTGCTCTCGGCGAGCTGTGAAAGCCGCGCGGATTTTCGGGCTTTCTTCTTTCTTCGCAAATGCGTCAAGTTCCTCGGTCAACTCTGCCCAACTGGAAGTTACGAGAGTGAGTCGATGCGGATGATGGTTCCGCCGAACGCCTAATGTATAAGTAAGATCAGGCAGAACGGGCGAACTGCCATTGGCATTAGCATGCTCCTTGATCCACGTGCTTAGATTCGCCGCTGAAATTCGGAGCGATTTTTCCGAACGCGCAGAAACCATCACCGGCCATGGCCGACAACCTGGGATGGCTAGAGACTTTTCTGGCTGATGCGGCGGAGGTTCAGCCAGAATGACGTGAGCGTTCGCCCCTCCGAATCCGAATGAGTTGACGCCTGCGATGCGCTCCGCCGTTCCATTGGGGAAAGCTTCGAGCTGACTCGGCACGCGCAATTTGAGCTTCTCGAAATCAATCTGCGGATTCGGCGTCGAAAAATGGAGGCTCGGTGGAATCTGGCCGTGCTTGAGAACCAACATCGCTTTGAGAAGTCCCGCAACGCCCGCAGCGGTTTCCAAATGGCCAAGATTGGTTTTTATCGAGCCGATGGGCAGCGGCGCGTCGGCGGATCGATTGCCGCAGAGAGCTTTCGCGAGAGAATGCGCTTCGATCGGATCCCCAACTGCTGTTCCCGTGCCGTGGGCTTCTACGAATCCGATCTCTTCTGGCGCAATCCCGGCATCCCTGCAGGCATCTTGCACTAGTTTCGTTTGCGCCTCCGGGCTGGGAAGCATGATGCCGTTGGTGTGTCCATCTTGATTGATCGACGTCCCCAAAATTACACCCTGAACCGGATCGCCATCCGCGATCGCCCGCGAAAGCCGTTTGAGCAATACCATCCCGGCGCCCTCGCCACGCACAAATCCGCTCGCGGATGCGTCGAAGGCCGCGCATCGCCCCTCAGGCGATAGCATCGCAGCTTGCGAAAACCCAATGAAACCGCCGGGTGCAATCATCACGGTGACGCCCCCGGCTAAAGCGGCATCACCGCGCCCGGCCCAGATGTGCTCACACGCCGCGTGAACAGCAGTGAGCGCGGATGAGCACGCCGTGTCCATCGCGACACTCGGGCCGCGCAGATTCAAGCAGTACGAAATTCGATTTGCGGCAATGCTGTGTGCGCTTCCAGTCGGCGTATGAGGACCTATACCGAAATGATCAAAACTCGTGCTTTGAATTCCCTGGTAATCGTTATGTGAAATGCCGACGAAAACTCCGAGATCGGTTCCGCGCTCGAAATCGAGGACGAGTCCGGCATCTTCGATCGCTTCCCACGCGGTCTCGAGCAGGAGGCGATGCTGGGGATCCACGTAGGGAGCTTCCCGCGGCGAAATACCAAAAAATTGCGGATCAAATTGATCGATGGCGTCAATAAATCCGCCTCGCAAGGCAATCGATTTTCCAGCTACGCCCGGCTCCGCATCATAATACCGCTGGGCGTTCCAGCGATCAGGTGGCACTTCGATGACGCCTTCACGCCCTTCGATGAGAAGCTTCCAAAGCGAGTCCTTGGAACTCACGCCGCCGGGGAAACGGCAACCGACTCCAATAATCGCAATACGTTCTTTTTGCATGGTCGCGAGTTGCCCCGCAGAGGCAGACCGATCAGCGCTGCCTGTGAGCAAGTCAAGGCAGCTGTCGGTCCGGGCGCGGAGGTCATGAGGTCAATCGACAGTAAGACATCCACGTCCACAACATCAATTCGTTTTTAATATACTCGGAAGCCGTTGCTTCACCATTTACTTTTTTCTTCGGCATCCTCTGCGATGCTAACAGCATAATGCTTTTCAGGGAATTTTTCCCGTCTCAACATAATCTTGCCAAGAGGCCCCCCGCCGATAAGCAGGCAGAACCGTAATCTAATCGAAACGAAATCATGTGCGGCATCGCAGGAATAATCGACTTGGTTGGGCAACGTCCGGCGCCGGAGGGTGCGGTGCAGCGAATGGCGCGCGCGCTCTTTCATCGCGGCCCGGATGAAGAAGGTTTTCTCGAACAACCGGGAATTTCGCTCGCTTCGCGACGGCTGAGCATTGTCGATCTGGCTGACGGGCAGCAACCCATGACGAATGAAGACCGCAGTGTGTTCGTCGTCTTTAATGGCGAATTATTCGACTATGTCGAGCGCCGCGAAGAACTCGTTAGGCAAGGCCATCGTTTCCGCACGCATTGCGATACCGAAATCATCCCGCACCTTTGGGAAGATTTTCATGAAGGGATGTGGGAGCGGCTGCGCGGCCAGTTTGCCATCGCCTTGTGGGACGAGCGGCAACGACAACTCCATCTCGGACGCGATCGCTTCGGTATCGCACCGCTTTTTTGGAGCCGCCAAGGCGATTGGCTTCTCTTTGCCTCCGAGATAAAAGGCCTCCTCGCTTCAGGAATGGTTCCACCGCGACCCGACCGTAAGGGTCTCGATCACCTGTTTACTTTCTCCGCGATGCCCGGGCCGAGGACTTGTTTTGAGGGAATTCAACTTCTGCCGCCCGGGCGTTGTTTGCGCATTACGCCTGGACGTTCGGGCACCAGCGCGGTGATTACTGAACGCGCCTACTGGGAAATGGATTTCCCAGCGCAGGGTAACGAGGAGTTGGGGAACAATCCCGGTGCGCTGGTGGATGAATTCGAGCAGCTGCTGTTGCAAGCCGTGGAAGAACGGCTGCGTGCGGATGTGCCCGTAGGCTCCTACCTCTCTGGCGGCGTAGATTCCAGCATGATCCTCGCCCTGGCCTGCCGTCTCAAAGGCCCGGCGATCAACACTTACACTGTACGAGTGAACGAGCCGGAACTGGATGAACTGAGCGCGGCCAGCCTTTCAGCGCGACACATTGGGGCGAAGCCACCCATCGTCCAAGAATACAGTGACCTCGACGCGCTCGAGGCTTATCCCCGTCTGATTGAAGCGGCCGAAGCTCCGGTGATCGACACATCATGCGGCGCTCTGCTCAAACTGGCCCAGCGCGTTCATTCCAACGGCCAGAAAGTCGTCCTGACCGGGGAAGGCGCCGACGAGTGGCTCGTCGGTTATCCCTGGTACAAAGCAGCCAAGCTCTTGGGATTTCTCGACGTTCTGCCGGGATTGAATCTGAGCTTTTGGGCAAAGTGCGGCTATCTGCGTCTGAATAATGTGCCGCATTTTTCTCGGGAATGGCGCGAGCGCGTGGAAGCTTCCGTCGGCGGTCCAAACGCGTGGATCGATTCCTACGGGTTGCTCGCGATTTCGAAGTTGCGCTTCTATTCGGAGCAGATGCGCGAAGTGATGAATGACAGCCACCCGTGGGGCGAATTGGGATTTCCACTCGAAAAAGCGAAGCGCTGGGCACCGTTGAATCGCGGTATTTGGATTGCAGCGCGGGTTCTGTTAGCGGGCCATCTCTTACAGGCGAAAGGCGACCGAGTGGCCATGCACTCCTCGGTCGAAGTTCGTTACCCGTTCCTTGATGAGGAGGTCTTTGACTTCACCGCGAAACTGCACCCGCGCTGGAAGCTGCGCGGATTCCGCGATAAGTACCTGCTACGTTTGCTCGCGGAGCGCTGGATTCCGAAACCGATTGCTCGACGCGGCAAAGTTATCTTTCGCGCGCCGCTCGACAGTTTTCACAAGGATCCGGAACCGCCGTACGTTGCACAGCTCGTTAGCGAAGATTCCCTGCGCCGCACCGGTTACTTTGACTTCCGGGAGGTCGCACGCTGGCGGAAACGGTTTCGGGAACTGCGGGCCGGATCGCTTCCTCGGCTCTCCGTGGAATTGGGCCTCGCCGCAGTCGTCGCCACTCAACTCTGGCATCATCAATTCATGGGCGGTGGTCTGGCCGACATGCCCGTGTGGTCCAGCTCCGCCAGCCCGGTGGCTGCCGATACGGCGCTTTCGGTTTAGCCAGACCGATCGATCGATTCTCGTATGATCACAGCTTTTCCAGCAGCTGCCGTCCGATCTCTCTCATCTCCGGGTCATCCTTTTCTTTGTCAGGCATGGCCAGCCCTTTTTGAATGTACTTGCGCGCGTCCTCCTTGCGTCCCATCTGAGCGTAGATCCGGCCCAGTTCGACAAAATGGATGAGTCGGTTGGGATTAATTTTGATCGCCTTTAATAGACATTTCTCCGCGGCTTCGTTAGTCGTTACCGGCAAGCCGCCATAAAGCGCTTTGGCCAGAACCCGTTTCACCGGGTTGACATTGGCAAGCACACAGTTCCATCGCCCAAGAATATGCCACGCGGTGTCGTTGGCCGGATCCAGCTCGAGGGCGCGATCCACCGCCGACTTGATCCGGGGCGCGGCATTCACCTGATCCTTGCTGCCCATGAAAGGCAGCATTTTTCCATAGCTGATCGCAGGCGAGAGTTGTGCTTCGGCATTATTCGGAGCGAGGGTCGCGGCACGAGTGGCGAACTCGAGCGAAATGTATCCAAGCCGCAGCTTGTCTTTGTTCGAGGACGTGTCGGCCATCAAATGCCGGTACTGCCGCGCGATACGGACGAGAAGGTCCACGTTGTCCGGTTCGAGTTTGTTCGCGGGCAGATAGTCTTCGAGTGCTTCTTTGGCTTGGAGCCGTTTGTCGAATTCGTCGCCTTTCGCGATCAATTCATCAGCGTCTTCTCCGCCGCCCACGCGGTGAAAGACAGCGGGATTGCGCTTGAGCTCTTGTGCCCGAGCCGCCAATCCAGAGAGGCAAAGCACCGCACATAACCCGTAAATGTGGAGGCGATGATTCGGATTCATTCTACAGATAGCGTGGCTGGGCCCAACGACTACTCTTACGATTCGCCGCTCGCGGCGAAACTGGTGCAGCTTCGGCCACGGATCTCCTGGTCGACTACACTGTATTTTGGCGCACTGTCAAAAGGTTCCAAATGCCGTGTTTCAGGAGCTCGAGCCAGGGGAAATCACTTATTTCCATTTTCCGTTTCGGCTGAAGAAAAGTCTCAAATGACAAAAAGGAACCGGACCCCCGCAGGCTCCGGGCCTTTCTGTATTACAGAAATATTTATCGCACGAAAGTAGTGATTCGTTAGGCAACTAGTTTCGCGGGCGCGCCCTAACGAAACATTGCCGATTTTCACTCAGCTGTGTTGACCGACCAATGGCCTGAAAAGAGTGTTTGTCCGTCGGGCTATTGGCTTCCTCTATATAGTACAACATAATTATTTAGAGCCGATGTGGCGAAATGGCAGACGCAACGGACTTGAAATTGCGGCTTTTGCGCTTTCTCCGCCTCTCGAACTGACAAGAATGTGTCGCGGAAGACTTTTGCAGGCTGCGGATTCTACAGACGGTCGATGGCCATTCGGGCCAGGGCCTTCGATTTATCGAGTTTGCCCTCTTCGTTGTCGTGTCCGCCGATGCTGATACGTATAAAAACATCCTTCTTTAAGACGTAGATTGCGCCACCTACTGGGTTCGGGCTCCAGAAGGCATCGTCTCCGATCCCATCGATTTTTTTTGGTGGAATAAATGCTTTTTCTTCGCCCTCGCGGCGGGCCTGCTCGCGGAGTCTTTTCCTTTCCTCTTTATCGCTATTGCTCTTTTTTTCCTCGTCAGTAAAGCGCCCAAAGGTTTCGTTCCAAAAATCGTTCACGCTGAGCTTACCAGAGGAGGCTGGATCACGCTGTGTCACAGCTAGGCTAACGGACTTGCTAAAATCCTCGGCAGTGTAGAGACATTGTGAGACGCGAAATCCTGCATCTGACCGCACACTGCTCTTCGTTTCTTTGATGTGCGATCTTTGGATCGTTTCGATTTCTTGTTTTGTAATCAACGCGCAAACGTCGAATTCGGCCTGATTTGATTCCTGCTTAGCACTCGAGACCCGCTGAGTGGCTTCATTTTTCTTGCACCCTGCGGAAACCGCGATCAACGAACAGGACAGAAAAACTAAGACATACCAGCGCATAACAATACGTCCTCAGATACGGTTGTTATTCCGCCAAGCTCGACGCTTGGACAGCATCGTACCCATATAGCAAAAGCGACGGTGTAACCAACACGCGAGCAGGAAGGTACATCGCGGTACCAGTAAATGCGAACCCTTGTTTTTTCGATGAGGCTAACAATTACTCGATTAATTGGGATGACGGGTTTTTCGTGGTCGTCGAGCGCCATAGTTGCACCGTCGCAGACCGAAAGCATATCAGGCCCCATCTTACATAAAAGTATCCGTGTGGGGCATACGTCCGCTTATCAATTGACTACCGAATGACAAGTTGAACGCGAAAATCCGCCATGAAAAAAACCTGCTCACATCTCAGCTCTGGACGCGCCGCAATCGGCGCGTTTTTTTTAATTTGCGGCCTTGGTCTGCTTTGCACGATCACGTTCGTCGACATTTTCGCTACACCAACGCCCTCTACGGGTACGGTTGGTCCGAGCCCGGGCGGACCATCTGTGACTTGGCAGCAAGGTTCGCCACCAATCGGCGGAGGCAACGTCAACACAGAAGCGTCATGTGTTGAAAACGTCAACTGCGAAACGTTCACCGTTATCGTTTCGGGTACCCAATCTAATTGGGTCGGGCAGCGGGTGCAGGTTCAATTGAACTGGCAAAGCAGTGCAAACGAGTACGACATTTACATTCACCAAGGAGCGAACACTAACAACAGCGGCACGGGCGCTAACAGCGGTCCCTTGGTAACCTCCGCAATGAACGGCCCCGGCCTAACCAATCAAACGGCCTTCATTGACGTTGCACAATGGGGCACTGGCGTTTTCACAGTTCACATTGTTTATGACACAACCCCCGTAACGACCGATGCGTATCAGGGAACAGCAACCGCGGTTCCAGAAACGCCAGCCGCTCCGCCGCCAGCTCCCCAGGACACAGGTCCCAAAATCGGTTATGAAAACTTTGAAGCCCCAGGAATCCTCACACCGGGAACGGGAACAAGCTCGGGCGTGTTCACAGTGGAATACATGGGACGCGGCGCGGGCGAACCCTCGATCGGAGTAAACTGGAACTCCACGTCCAATTCGGTCGGCGGCATGACTAACTTCCAGTCGGATCTCGAAACGGAATTTGTGTCGTGGGATGAGTCCTGCTCACCTACCGTTCCAAAAGCGACGTGGATAAATCGTCGTGCCCCGACATCGTTACTCATTGATTCCGATCCGATTGGCTTTACAGATCGACAAAGAGGTCGGGTGTTTGCGGCGGAGCTGACGCTCTTGTCACCGGATACTTGCAAGACTTCGTACACTGACAATGACGGGATCACGTGGATACCCAGCCAGGGAAGTGGCCTCGCGTCGGCCGTGGACCACGAGACTATCGGCGGCGGACCCTATCATTCACCGCTCAACCTTAACCCGCCCTTGCCAGCCTATCCGCACGCGGTTTACTATTGCTCGCAAGATATCGCGGCTGCCCTGTGCTCCAGAAGCGATGACGGTGGTTTAACGTTTGGTCCTTCGGTTCCGATCTACAACCTAACGGCATGCGGCGGACTACATGGGCACGTCAAGGTTGGTCCTGATGGGACGGTCTACGTACCGAACCGGGGATGCGGTGCCGACGCCGCTGTTGTCGTATCGGAAGATAATGGCTCGACTTGGGCAGTTCGCCAGGTTCAAAGCAGTTCGGTGACGAATACCGCTACAACGGATGACCCGGCTGTAGCAATTGATAACAACGGAACTGTTTACTATTTGGGTGCCATGAATGGCACAGCCGCGACGGTGGCCACGTCCACTGACCACGGGCAGACCTGGTCCAACATCTATGATGTCGGAGCTGTTTATGGTTTAAAGAATATCGCGTTTCCAGCAGCAGTAGCTGGTGACGGCGGCCGGGCGGCAGTGGCCTTTTACGGGACAGTCACTGCAACCGGTGATTCCAACGCAGACGGCTTTACAGGCGTCTGGCATGTTTACGTCGCGCACACGTTCGACGGCGGCGCGCATTGGACGACTAGCGATGTCACGCCCAAATTGCCAATGCAACGAATGGGTCTCTTGCGAGGAGGCGGTGGCCCCATGGATCGTAATCTTCTCGACTTCTTCGACATTACGATTGATCGCGACGGCCGAGTCCAAGTTGGCTACGTAAACGGGTGTTCGGGTGGCCCGTGCGCACAAGCACCGATCAATCCCGACGGCTCAACCGGCGTGAGCGGAAATGCCTATACCGCGACTGCTACGATCGCACGTCAATCGAGTGGCCGGCGAATGATTGCAGCACACGATCCCGTCAACTCGGTCTCCGTCCCTGGTATGCCATTTGTTACGGAAACTCGCATTGGTAATCTGGTTCGCCTCGCGTGGAATGAGGCCGACACCGGTAATTCGGCGATTCTAAATTACAAGATTCTCCGGGGAACGGACAGCAACAGCGAGGTGTTACTCACAACCGTTTCAGGAAGTCAAACAACCTACACAGACACGACCGCCACTGATGCCACGCAGACTTACTATTATAAAGTGGTAGCGACGAACTCGGTGGGTTCATCATGTGCCAATAACGAGATCGCTGCGCCCTTTATTGGCGATACCTGCGCGGGAGTGGTTATTCACCGAAATCTTCCCACCCACCCCGAAAGCACAGGTGGAACCATCAACCAGCCGCCACTTCCGGAGTATTTGATCGATTACATCGCCGTGGGTGAACCACCTTCGACGAATGAGCTCATGTTCAAGATGAAGGTCGGCGATCTGACTACCGTCCCCCCAAATAGCCGATGGAGAATGGTCTGGAATTCGGTCGCGTCACCGGATGAGCAGTTTTATGTCGGAATGACCAGCGACGCAAATAGCAACGTCAGTTTCGAGTACGGAACGGTTTTTACTAATTCGCTTGTTGTTCTCGGCGTTCCAACCGAGAACCCGCTGGGAACAGCTGACGCCGGCAGCAATTTCAACGCCGACGGCACCATTACCATCTATGTCGACAAATCGAATGTTGGAAACCCGCAGCCCGGCGATCTTCTTGGAGCCGTTAACGGGCGAACGTTTAATACCGGCGACACACCGCCAGAGACACTGGAACGGTCGAACCTTTTGATCGACCACACCTTCGTTAAGGGAAACACCGACAATAGCTATCCGGCTGCAACCTACACCGTTGTTGGAAATACTGTTTGTTCGGCCGGAGATATTGAACCTGTGGGAGCGGTTTCTCGGAAGAGGCATGGATCAGCCGGTAATTTCGATGTCGATCTTCCTTTAACCGGTAAAGCGGGAATCGAAGATCGCTCAGGCGGTACGTCTCGCAATTACGAGGTAATCGCTACGTTTACCGTAGCCGTGAACGTACAGCAGGTGACGGTAACTCCAGCTGCCGGCGGAACGGCCTCTGTAAGCCACTTCGCCGTTCACCACAGTCAGGTAGTTGTAGATCTGACTAATGTGAGCAATGTGCAAACGCTTACTGCTAACCTGATAGGTGTGACCGGGGGCACCAGAAGTGGAAACGTGTCGATTCCGATGAGTGTCCTGATCGGTGATACAAACGCCGATGGCGTGGTTAACTCAACAGACGTCAGTCAGACACAGGCTCAATCCGGCAACAGAGTGACACAGTCAAACTTCCAGGAAGATGTCAACGCCGATGGTGCAATAGATAACAATGACATTGCTCTCGTGCAGAGCAATTTGGGCACGACCCTGCCCTGAGGTCAGCTTTAGCTGCTTTCCAGGAGTCTTTGTCCGCTGCGTCTCCTGGCGTTTTCTATGCGACGGAGCGGGGATCCCGGCGAGTGTGCAAGGGTTTCTTGCACAAATCTTGCACACTAGACGCGACGGATTTCAGGTCCGCGGTGCAACGCTCGGATTCGAGCCGTGTAGGCTCCGAGGACCTTCGTATTACAAAATTCTTCGTTAGGCAGCTTCGTTCGATTGGCGGATCAAATTTTCCATCTGCTTTCTGATCTTCGGTCGCGACGCTCTCAGAACTTCCAGGAAGGCTGTCACGGCAGGATTGTCGGAAGACTTGCGCCATAGAACGCACAAAGGAATCCGAGCCGACCTTGGGATGATTGAACGAATAACGACCGGCCGTTTCAGGCTCGCGACGCAACGAGGCACGATTGAGACGCAAAGCCCACTTTCTACAAGAGTGAGGACGGTCGCCATAAAGTCCGGCTCATTTACGATGCGTGGCGAGAAGCCGGCTCGCCGGCAAACAGAAACGACTTCGTCAAACAAGGTTCGGGCCCCTTTGCGGTGGAATTGGACAAATGGCTCGGCCGCCAGACTTTTCAGGCGCACTACTTTTTGCCGTGCCAGTCGGTGAATAGGACGCAGCGCAATTCCGAGTTCGTCCATGTAGACGTTTTCTTCTTCAAATTCTGCGCGGCGGTCTGGCGGTTGTTTTCTCGAGAAGCCCAGGTCGATCCGTCCGTCGTCGAAGGCGGCGAGCTGCTGGTCGGGAGTCATTTCATAAAGCTGTAGGTGCACGTCAGCAAATTTCTGCCGATACGACTGCACAAGGGAAGGCAAAAACGGACCGGAGGCAGTGCCGAAAAATCCTATGCCCAAACTGCCGGTCTCCCCGCGTGCGGCGCGCCGCGCGATCTGACCAGCTTCCTTTGCATGATTCAGGATCTGCTCCGCCTCACGCAAGAAGACGCTTCCTGCCGCCGTAAGCTGCACAGTTCGTTTCGTGCGGAGCAGCAATTTAACGCCGAGTTCCTCTTCCAGATCCAGAATCGTTTGGCTGATCGCGGGCTGCGCCACGTGCAGGCGGCGGGAGGCTTCGCTGTAGTTCAAATGATGAGCGACGCCAACGAAGTAACGAAGATGTCGAAGCTCCATAATAGACGCTCATCGCTAAATCCGATTACTACAAGCGAATCATACGATTTCCGCGATGGCAAGAATGGAGCGATACAACTGGCAGACAAATCAGAAGTGAAAATGGATAACGGATCACATGGAGAACAAAGCTCGGGCTCGCGTTCTGAAGCGAAACTATCCGCTCGAACCTATGGCGAGTTGCAGTGGCAGCTGCACAAAGACCTGCTCGCGCAGCACCCGGAATGGATCGATGCCGACGGCAACTGCCCTACCTGCGACGACTACGAGCGTCGATTCGCTCGGCTCATCTCGATTTTCAAATCCCAAAGCAAAACTATCGGGTCAAAAAGACGACCCGAAAAGGAAGGAGCAGAACTCGTACGAAGTTAATCGTTGACTGGTTAATCAAACTCGGAATTCTGAAAAAGGATCTGAAAATCGCGACGAAAGGAGCGAAATGAAACCTAGAAAACTAAACGGCAAAGTTGTTCAATGCCTTCCCAACCAAACAGAGAGGAGACTCCTATGCAACCACTTCAAGCTGACTACTTCACTGCATATCACTACGTAAAGCTGACACGAGACGCCAACGGTGTTCTGATTGTTCAACTCCACACCAACGGTGGCCCGTGCGTTATGACCGCACAAACTCACACGGAGTTTGTCGAGGCCTTCTACAGGATTTCGCAGGATCGAGCGAACAAGATCGTAATCCTGACGGGGGCAGGTGGCGACTTCATCACGAGCGTCGAATGGTCGTCCTTCGGCAATGTCGCCGATCCCGGCGTCTGGAGCCAGGTTCACGACGAAGGCGTTCAGGTTTTGGAAAACATAGCCAACATACGTGTGCCGGTCATCGCGGCGATCGAGGGACGCGCGCATATTCACTCCGATTATGCGCTGCTCGCCAACGTGATTGTGGCTGCCGAGGGGGCGACCTTCCAGGATGTGGGCCACTATGCCGCTGGCGTTGCACCCGGTGACGGAATCTTTACTACATGGAGTTATCGCGCCGGCGCAGGACGAGCCGAGGCCTTCCTCCTCAACCCGCAGCCGCTGCCGGCGCGTACTGCACAGGAATGGGGGGTCGTTGCCGAAGTTGTGCCGAACGGCAAGGCACTCGGTCGGGCGCAGGTATTAGCCGAGCTGTACCTGAAGGCTCCGGAAGTGACGCGTCGCAACACACGAGTGCACTTCATCCAACCATTGAAAGAGCGCATTGTGCGGGAAGTCGGCTACGGACTATCGCTCGAGGGAGCATCTTCAGCCGCCCTTGTGAAGTCTGCTCGGTAACGAACCTGGCGCAAACACAGGTGATGTGGTACTCCTCAGCGCCGGCACTCTGATTACCACTTTCAACGTCGCCGCGCCGCCGCCAGTTAGCGGTTCGTATACTACCTTCATCGCCGATGGATCTGGAAACCTGGTTTCGACCAATGGAATAGCCATTCCCGAGCCGCGGTCCGGCGCGCTACTTCTGGCCGCCGGTGGGCTTGGTTTTCTGTTCTTGATGCAGCGCGCTCGGCGGTCTCGGTAAGCCGCGCCCGCTACTTCGACTCGCGAGATTCGTTTCGACGGTTCCAGCTGCAGCAATCAAGCTCGACGTTGAGCGGTTGCTTTACGCCCCGCGCCGACAACGCGCAGCGATCAGCAGTGCTCCCACGCCGCAGGTGAGCAGCGCTACCGTTGCCGGCTCCGGAACCACGGTACCGATTACGCCATTGGTTCGCCTCGTTAGGGCGAATCCAGCACAAAACGTCGTCAGCGCGGCGCGCCCGCCATTTCGACTCGCGAGATTTGTTTCGGCGGTTCCAGCGCAATCGTGGCCGCACGCAATTAAGATCGACGTTGAGCAGTCGCTTAAGCCGACAGCCGACGACGCAGAGCGATCAGCAGTGCTCCAACTCCGCAGGCGAGGAGCGCCATCGTTCCCGGCTCGGGAACCACGTTACCGATTACTCCATTGGAGTAATCATAGGGTTGCCCCAAATTGGGATTACCAGTGGACGTGAAATAGTAGCCAAAGTAGGTACTATTAAAGAACGCCATCTGGTCGTTGCCACAGGGCGTGCCCACGCAGTTGGTGCCGCTGGTGGTCGAATTAAAAGAACGACCCGTGCCATTGCCGACCGGCGTGACATTGAGCCAGTAGTGTTGACCTGAGGGCAGCATGGGCAGAAAAACGTTCAGCCCGGTGACCTCGACCATGTATTCTTGCAAACCGAACCCGCCCCGGCCGGTAAGGGTAACTAGCGGCGAGTTCGTGGTGCCGCTGGCGACCAAGGTACCGGCGTTTCCTTCGGAGACGTCGGTGCGGATTTCCCAATCCGCGGCGGTAACTGTCATAGCGGAAAACAGATTATCGGAGAAGACGGCCGTCACATTCCACGCGGGGCTGGTCACGTTGAAATCGTCATAAACAGCCGCTTGGGTGACAGCGGTGTTTCGCTCATTAGCGAGTCCGTTGACGCCGTTAAAGTCACCGTTATACCAAAGGCTGCCAGGAGGCGCTTGGGCAATAGCGGTCGCGTTCAGCAGCGCGAGCACTACGATGACAAAAAGCGCGGGCAAGTTTCTCATGGCAAACGCTTCACCGGAGGATGAGCAGCGCACCCGCAAATGGCAAGAAAAAAATGCGAGACCGTTAAGGCAAAATTCAGCCTGCCGATTCGATCATTTGCTGGGTAAAACGCCACAAGATTGCACTCAAATCAGACACAACACCTTTACGAAGTGCGACCGCGCAAGGATCATAGCGGCTTTGATCTAATCAGCGGTGCGCTCCCATCGATGGGCGATTTTCGCGAGCGTGGCTGCGGGAGGAATGTGGAAGTTGTCAAAAGCTGGAACGCGGAGCGGCCAGCGGTTCGCTGCATCGCAATAGAACTGGTAATGGGCCACTTTGAAAAGTAGCCCATTACCACGGAACGCGCTTAGTCTTCAGCTTCCGAGGTAGCGTACGAGAGTAGTTTCGTTGTTGCTATTGCCCACAGCAATGATCTTGCCGTCGATCTGAATAAGGACAGTGTTAGCAAAGGCCACGCTCGCTCCAAATGGTGTGCTTACAAAACCGCTATTACCGAAGGTCGTATCGACGGTTCCGTCGGGATTGTACCGCACCAAAGCGAAGTCGGACGACCCAGTATCAGTAAGCGCGGTTTGTCCAACGGCGACAATGTCGCCGTTTGTCTGGAGCGCAACGGCAAAAGCGCGTGCCAGAATGTTACCCGGGAATGGTGTTGTCACGCCCCCATGAATGCCAAAAGCGTTATCGAGCGTTCCGTCGATATTGTAGCTTACCAGCAGGAAACCGGAAACACTATTAAGTGACATGAGGTTCGGATCAGTAAAAATGGTCCCGGCAGTAATGATCTTCGTAACAGTTGAGGAGGAGTTGTTAGTAACAACAAATCCGCCTACATCATTCGCGAAACCCGGAGTCTGACCATGAATTCCGAAGCCTTTAACAACAACGCCGTTAGGAGCATACATTGATGTAACGCTGCCGGTGCCGACGAGGATGTTGCCATTAGGCGATGTGCCATTAGGCACAACTGCGACCGAATCGCCGCCGAAAGTGGGCGCTACGCCATTCGAACCGAAAGTTGAGTCAAGCTGCCCATTCGCGAGCAAGCGTGCGACGATGCGCAGGGGGCCGCCATCGTTATGTCCAGTGGCGACGAGGATTCTGCCGTCAGGTTGCAACGCGATACCTCCACTGGCTGGCCCAAGAAAGAGCTCACCTGGTTGAATGGCTGTAGCACCATTATTGCCAAAGGTGTTGTCCAGGCTGCCATTACTATTGAAGCGGAAAACCGTCAGGTGAAGATTAGCCGGAGCCACCGCGAGAATTTTCCCGTCACTTTGAATGGTCACGGCAAATGCGGGTCCGGCATTAGTGCCCCCGATCACCACCTTGCCGCCGATGCCGAAATTAGGATCGAGCGTACCATCAGTGTTGTAACGCAGGAGGCCGGGTTGTTGCTGATTCTGATTAGTTGCAATCGACCCAGCTACTACGATCTTGCCATCACCTTGGAGAGCCGCGGCATTCGCGCCTGTGTTTGCCGTAGTGACGATGCCACCATTGCCAAACTTCGGGTCCTGAGTGCCCGCCCGCGCCATCAGCGAGGCAGGTAAAGCAAAAACTGCCAGGGATATGCCCACGGCAAGACGTTTTTGAGAAGTAACGCTTTTCGCGAGATTCTGAAAAACGCGCCTAGGCAAGGTTAAGGTAAGAAGGATTTTGCTGATCATTTGTGTTTTCATATTAGTTATCCGATGTGTGTGTTTTGTTAGGATGTTGAGTTGTTCGATCCATCTATACCGAATTGGCGGACTTATATTCCCAGAAAATTGATCTGCCATTCGTCCGCTTTTACTGTTCGGCGGCAAAGGACGACATTTGCTGCTGCGTTGGTTGCGTTCTGCTCTTGGTTACGCAGAAGGCTTAGCTGCGCGGAAGACTCCGCATTGATCACGCGCTCCGACGCTCCCTGAAGGTAACAACCATGTTACTTTTAAATAGTTGCAACTCTCGTCCAATTCTACGGTATTGGAAGTTTACATGAATAAATTTAAGGCCGTGGCGATTTGCTCGATGTTGGCCTGCGCTCTCGCAATCCCCGCCCACGCTGACACAATCACGGTTACTAACACCAACGACAGCGGGCCGGGTTCATTGCGGCAGGCGCTCGTCGACGCGAACGACGGTGAC
>Ga0210399_10000634_pt1 | contig 28057 bp, 36 predicted proteins | sample IncBWC14MmetaG_FD_150865 | JGI IMG/M metagenome (GOLD analysis project Ga0210399, IMG submission 150865) | Forest soil microbial communities from Barre Woods Harvard Forest LTER site, Petersham, Massachusetts, United States - Inc-BW-C-14-M | ecosystem: Environmental > Terrestrial > Soil >... | reverse complement strand
CATTATAAATATGGAATCATATAAATAACACAATATATTCAAATACTTGATAAATCAATTTTTTCAATAATATTTAGATAACTGTAAGATTACTTTTTCTAAAATCTGGTTTACCACTTTCTACGAATACAACAATTTCACCAGGATAATGTTTATTTTGTATTACTTTAATAAGATATATTTCCAGTAATGTATTTCCATGGCGTCCAGTATAATATATTGTTGTTCCATTTCCTCTACTATACCATTCATGACCATTAACAACATCAAAATCTTCTGGATCAAATACAAATGCTGTCTCTTTTTTACACTTAGTTATTGTATACATCATAAATTCGGTATCATCTACAAATTTATGGTGTTCACATTTTCGTTTAGATGTATCATATGTATTTAATTTTTTTAATGGCACATTCGTTACAGTATAATTCATATTTATTATACTATAATTATAATACGATATATTCAAGCAGTTAATAAATCAATTTTTCCATTTCGGAAGTGCCAAATTTGCCATCCTGCAATCAGTAGTAATATTATTGACAAAATCAATTGGTATTGGTATATCCGGTTCAGATATATTATGTTTATGCGCAACTAATTCATAAAGATAATATGTAGTTGTAATATCATCAACTGTGTTATCATATGCAACAAATTCATTATTTGTAATATACCATTTTTTGCTATCAATAAGATCTATATCATCATGATCAACCAAAAATGTTCGTGTTATTCCATTCTTAATTATAAAATAGACAATAACTTTTTTATTTTGAAGAGTTATTAATTGAGCTGATCGTTCAGTTCCATTCTCCTGAATAAAAGTAAGTTGCAAATCTCCTGTGTTATCACCCATTTTTTGTTATATTATAATTATAATACGATATATTCAAGCAGTTAATAAATCAATTTTTCTCATAGTATATTAAATTACTTTTTCTGTAGTCCTGATTTATTTTAAATAATCCAACATATTTGTCAGGATAATATTTTTTACCAATTATTGAACTAAGATAATCTGTTCGTTGTCCATTTTGTCCAATAAATATTATTACTCCATTTTTCATACTTATCCATTCTTTTCCATCAACAATATCAAAATCTTCCGGATCAAATATGAATGACACTTCTTTTTTACGTCCAGTTATTGTATACATCATAAATTCCGTTCCATCAGAAAATTTATGATGTTCACATTTTCGTTTCGCTCTATAAATCCAATCTATTTTCTTTAATTTCTTTAATGGCACATCCGTTATTGTATAGCTCATATTTGTTATATTGTAATATTGATCATATTATTAAGTCATTAATAAATCAATTTTTATATATCATTGCGCTTAGCGTCTAACCAACTACAAAATTACTTTTTCTGTAATCTAGACCGATTTGTTTTTGTGAAATAAATTGTCCAGGATAATGCTTATCGCGAAATACCCCAATAAGATGTTTTATGGCTCTATTTCCAAAATAATATATTACTTTTCCATTTTTAATACTGCGCCATTCTCGACCATCAACTACATCAAAATCTTCTGGATCAAATATAAATGACGTCTCTTTTTTATGTTTAGTTATTGTATACATCATAAACTCAGTACCATCAGAAAATTTATGATGCTCACATTTTTGTTTTCCTTGGAAAAGCCAATGCAATTTCTTTAATGGTACATCGGTCACAGTGTAGCTCATATTTGTTATACAGTAATATTAGATCATATTATTAAGCTGTCAATAAATCAATTTTTCTATATCAGTGTCTAATAAACAACAAAATTACTTTTTCTATAATCTGGACCATATTTTTTTAATGCAACATTTTTGTCGGGATACTGTTTGTCGCCAATTACGTAGATCAGATGCATATCAGCATATCCATTTTGTCCCACACATTTTATATAATTTCTTGTGCCATACCATTCCCGCCCATTTATGACATCAAAATCTTCCAAATCAAATATAAATAATGTCTCTTTTTTACGCGCAGTTATCGTATACATCATAAACTCTATACCATCAGCAAATTTATGGTGTTCACATTTATGTTTCGCCTGAAATATCATTTGTATTTTCTTTAATGGTACGTCTGTCACAGTGTAGTTCATATTTGTTATATAGTAATATTAGATCATATTATTAAGCTGTCAATAAATCAATTTTTTATAACATCAAATAACAATTACAAAATTACTTTTTCTATAATCTGAATTATATTTTTTGCGATCAGTAATTTTGCCGGGATAATGTTTTTTATCAATTACACCAGATAGATACGATCCCCTATATGTTGAAGATCCGATGCATAATATTGCACCACTTGACGAACAATACCATCCTCAACCATCAATAATATCAAAATCTTCTGGATCAAATATAAATGTAACTGGTATTTTACACTGACCTATTGTATACATCATGAATTCTGTTCCGTCGGCAAATTTATGATGTTCGCATTTTCGTTTCATTCGATTACATGTTTCTAATTTCTTCAATGGTACGTCGGTCACTGTGTAGCTCATATTTGTTATATATTAATATTGGATCATATTATTAAGCCATCAATAAATCAATTTTTTGTAACATCAAATAACAATTTCAAAATTACTTTTTCTATAATCTGAATTATATTTTTTGCGATCAATAAATTTACCAGAATAATGTTTTTCACTAATCACACCATCAAGAGACGATCCCCTATGTGAAGATCCAATGCACAATATTCTACCACTAGATGAACAGTACCATCCTTTACCATCAATAACATCAAAATCTTCTGGATCAAATATAAATGTAACTGGTATTTTACACTGACCTATTGTATACATCATGAATTCTATACCATCGGCAAATTTATGATGTTCGCATTTTCGTTTCATTCGATTACATGTTTCTAATTTCTTCAATGGTATATCGGTCACAGTATAGCTCATATTTATTATATAGTATTATAAGATCATATTATTAAGCTGTCAATAAATCAATTTTTTATATTTTTCTGTAATCATTATTTTCTATATTCTTAAATTCAAGCTGTTTGTTACATGTGGTAATATATTTATCACGAATATAAGTACTAAGATAATATAAGTAATTTGCAGCATGATGAGATATTACATTATTACGATATTGCCGCCATATTTTTCCATCAATAATATCAAAATCTTCAGAATCAAATACAAATTGTGATGTATATTTTTTGCCTGTTATTGTGTACATCATAAATTCTGTACCATCGGCAAATTTATGTAATTCGCATTTTTGTTTAGTTTTACTATGAATAGTCGCTATTTTTAATGGTACATCGGTTACAGTATAGCTCATATTTGTTATACATTTATATTAGACCATAATATTAGATCATTAATAAATCAATTTTTATATTTTCCTGTAATCATTATTTTTTATATTCTTAAACTCAAACTGTCTATTTGAAAAAAGATATTTGTCACGAATATAATGTGCAACAACATATAATCCTGGTCCAGGACTATGTGGTATCCCATCATATGCTGCAGTATTACGATGTCGTTTCCATGGCTTACCATTAATGATGTCAAAATCTTCTTGGTCAAACACGAATTGTATAGTATGTTTTCCTCCAATTATTGTGTACATCAAGAGTTCTGTTCCATCAGCAAATTTATGTAGTTCGCATTTTTGTTTTGACCTATGTACTATATTTGACTTTTCTAATGGTATATCAGTTACAATATAGTTCATATTTATAATACATTTGATAAATAATATATTATTAGACAACAAACAAATTAATAAATTTTTATTATTACATCTAAATGACAACAATATTACTCTTTCTATAGTCACCATAATATTTATTTTGAATCTCTGCACCAGAATAATGCTTTTCACTTATTGCTCCAAGAATATATGTTCCCGGACCGCCATTTTCTCTACCAGTTATTATTCTACCTTTACTAAGGTGGTGCCATTCTCTTCCATCAATAATATCAAAATCTTCATAATCAAATAAAAATGCCTCCTCTTTTTTGCGTTTAATCATTGTATATGACATAAACTCTGTGCCATCAGACGATTTATGATGTTCACATTTCCGTTTCGTTTGATCAGCAGTATTTAATTTCTTTAACGGTATGTCGGTTACTGTATAGCTCATATTTGTTGTGCAATACTATAAGATCATGTCATTAAACCATTAATAAATCAAATTTTTCGATAATCTTTATTTTTCACACTCTTAAATGCAACATATACATTATTGGAACTATATTTATTACGAATAAAAGTGCTAACAAAACTACGGCGACATAATATATTATCGCCATATCGTTTCCATAAATTGCTATCAATAATATCAAAATCATCAGAATCAAACACAAATTGTGTTGTATGTTTATGACCCATTATTGTATACATCATAAATTCGGTGCCATCAGTAAATTTATGTAATTCGCATTTTCGTCCAGATGTATTATAAGTGTGTAACTTTTTTAATGGTATATTGGTTACTGTATAGTTCATATTTGTTATATATTAAAATACACATAATAAACAATCATTTGATAAATCAATTTTTATTATACTTTTCTGAAATCATTATTTTTTGTACTTTTAAATTGAGGATGTATATGAGTTGCAGAGTAATGTTTACGATCTAATATATACCATGGACATGATAACATTAATGTATACATTGACAGATTTGAAATTTTACATAATACTGCATCATGTGGTCGCGGTCCTATAACCCATGCAACACCATCAATAACATCAAAATCTTCCGGATCAAACACAAACTGTGCCACACGTTTGCGACATGTTATTATGTACATCATAAACTCGGTGCCATCAGTAAATTTATGTAATTCACATTTTCTTTTAGATGTACTATGTGTATTTAATTTTTTTAACGGTATATCGGTTACGGTATAGTTCATATTATAATATTATTGATAAACTTATAAAACAAAACAAACAATTTTCAACTTTTTATATCTGTTCAATGAAAAACAGAAAATAAAAAAACAAATATGTACAATCACACTAACCAACAATACAATACAACTAGCCACCAGCTCTACCACGACATTTTGCCATTTTGTCATGGTGCCCCACTTTGCCGGGGTATAATGTGATCACTTTCTTGCGGTATTCAAGTAGTGATTGGCTTGCATTCCAAATAGTACGAAACTCTGTCTTGTTCGGCATTTGGATGAGTTTCGCGAGTTGTGCAGACCGTCGTGCAAACAGTGCGGCGACAATTGAGTCATGATATTTAAGCATGATATCAATGTTGTAAATTGGCTGTATTTCATAACTGCATTGTGCTGCATTATGAATTCTGATGATGTGGTCCAACAGAAAGTCAGACGAATTGTTTAGTTTAATCAGACTAAACGACTTTGATGTAGCTCGCAACATCAGTTCCCTGAGCTGAATGGAAAGTGATGACTCGGAAGGAGCTCTGGTACCACATGGGCAGTATCCATCATCATACCTACGAGCGCATTTTGTGATGAGTTTTTCGTGACAGTCACATCGATGATCACAATAATGTATTGTAATCTGTTCACCGGCATACTGTGCAACAATCAGACCTACATCTGATGAGAGTCTGGCGGCAGTCCATGTACGCATAAGTTTAGCAAAAACGCTTTCAAATGGCGTGAATGTTTGTGCCATTTCTATGTAAAGTACGTGTTATCGTCGATAATGTTGTACCCGAAAGTGTCGAATTAGATGGGGAATACAGTAAATATTAATTTCAATTTTTTCCATATAGATTTGATGATATAAAAATAGCAACTCAATATAGATCAAGTTGTTATGCGGATGTAGTATTCAAACAATGAAGTGCATTTACGCCACAAAGCCAAATTGTCGGATGGCAATTTGATAATATTAGCAAGTTCATCACGTCGCCGTGCAAATAGTTCATTGATCACTGATGTATCGTACTGCAGAATATCGACAATATACGATACGTCTTGTATTATATGTGTGTGTCTAGAATGTCCAGATGCAATTCGATACGCAGCATTAGCGAATGCAGTTTTTGTTAGTTCCAGAATAATAAAATCCAGAAGATAATCCGATGTTTTCAGCACACTATTAGTTGTAGTTAAATCAATAAGTGATGTGTGTTCCGTCAGTAATGAGTGCATGATTTGATCAGTAAGATAATACTGCTCATAAAGTGGAGGCGTGCATTGACAGTGTTTGCCATAATAATCATCAATGCCAATACACTCAATGCCGCTATCTTGATGATATTTGCATGCGCGATTGCAGTAATGTACAGTAACAACTAAACCTCGATATTGTGCAACAATTAAACTTGTGTCTCTGGATAATGTTTCGGTCCATGTACCAACTAACATGGCAAACGCATTTTCGAATCGTTTGCATGTTGCCATGGTGTAAAGCACTTGTTATTGTTAATAATATTGTGCTTGATAATGTTGTTGATTTAAATGAAAAATACAGTAAAAATTAATTTCAATTTTTTTTATATGATGCATTTATAGATTCTATAACATAATTATTGTATTCACCGAATGATGAACATGACTGCCAAATATTTATATTCTTGGGTGGTAATTTTATAATTGTGGCAAGTTTATCGTGACGTCGTTTGAACAATGCGGTAATAACATATTGATTATATGCTAAAACTTCGTTAATATATATTGTATCAAAATTTCTGTCAAAATCTTTAAATTTATCAGTGGATTGTGATTTTTGTTTATGTAACACATGATGTATTGTATCAATCACATTTGCAGAATTTGTTAATTCATCAACAATAAAATCCAATAAATAATCAGATGTATTAAATACATTATCACAATTAGTAAAATCTATGATAGACATACACATACTCTGTAAAGATTTCATGAGCTGATCAGGGAAATCTATGCAAGTATCATGTTGATTTGTACATTTACAAAATCCATCATCATATACACCTATACATTTAAGACCATTTTTATAACAACTACACATCGAACCACAGTAGTGTACCGTAATCTCAGTACCTATGTATTGTGTAACAATTAAACTGGGTCCCCGCGTGAGACTATTTGACCATGATCCTAGCAACACGGCAAATGCATTTTGAAATGGCGTGTATTGTGCCAATTGTGATCCTACATAGTTTTTATAAAAACTATGTGGGTTCATTCCACTCTGTTGGGATGACATGATAACAAACACGTTGCTAATATAATAATATCAACTATAATGAATGATATAATATAAATTAATTTCAATTTTTTCATTTTACCATCGAATTGCCCATTGACTCACTGGATATTTCATGCGGTCATCATATTCCTCAATTGATTTGCAACTATTCCAAATTTCCATATATTTAGATGGCACTTTGATGATCTCAGCAAGTTTATTATTACGACGTGTAAACAATGCTTTGACGATTTTATCATGATATTGTTGTACGATAGCAATATAGTTTGAGAGAGTGTAGTAGTATTGCCTGATTACGGTTTGTTTTATCAACATCTGCGCAACATGATCCAATAAATAATCCACCAAATAATCGGATATGTCTTGCATATTAGTGTCGGCGGTCAAATCGATAATAGACATGTTATCTGTCTGTAAAGATTCCACAAGTTGATTTGGCAGTGATGTGACGATAGTTGCATTTTTTTTAGTTTTTTTAGTGCATCCACAAATACCGTCATCATACATGCCCATACATATTAAACCCGGATTAACACATCTTAAACCAATTCCATAACAGTCACATGTAAGATCGCAATAATGTACTGTTACTGCTGTGCCGGTATATTGTGCAACGATCAAACTGGGTCCTCTAGATAGTCCGGCAAATTGCGCGACACAGTCAGTTGATGTCATTGAATTGGTCCACGTTTCAATCAATGTTGCAAATGCACTTTGAAATGACGTGTATTTTGTGGGTAATGACAGTGACTTGTATTCTGTGGGTAATGACATTGCGGTAAACACGTTGCCGATATAATAGTGTTAATTTTAATGAACAATATAATAAAAGTTAATTTCAATTTTTTTAATCAGTCAATTGAAATTGATTAATTAAAAGCATTTAGCCGTCAAAATAAGAACATTCAAACCATGATACGTAAGCACAATAACCTTGGAATATATCGGCCTGACGCCATGCTGACAAATAGTTTTGTGGCACATTGACTATTATGGCAAGTTGTTCACGTCGGCGAGTAAACAATGCCGTCATAATCGGAACACAGTAATCATATAGCCAGTCATATTCGTGACGATAATGTATTGAACTGTGCGGATCTGGTTTATATTTTGGCATTAAACGATCCACAATAAAATCTAATAAATAATCAGATGCATTCAGCACACCATCTGATGCATTGAGATCATCATGAAATGTACCAAAATATTTGAAAGATGCCAGTAGTTGTCTAGGTAGTGACAGCTTCCTAATACACTCCTCTTCATCACAAGAATACTCGCAAATATGTTCTGTATTTTCGCCGGTATATTGCGCGACAATTAAACTTGGTCCCCATACTAAATCATGAGACCATGACTTAATTAAAACAGCGAATGCACATTGAAATGATGTGTATCCCACTGCGCCGGGATATTTCTGTTTAGCTTGCGACATATCGTTATCAACGTGATGTCGTGCTCGATAAGTGTTAATTTTAATGAACTATATAATAAAAATTAATTTCAATTTTTTCATTGAGTGAATATATATATAAATATTATCAAATTTATTCAGATATAATCTGTATATAGGTTTTACGAATTGATTCATATCTTTGCCAAATGTGCAAATTTATATGTAGTAAGCCAATAATGATGAATTTATCGCGTAGTTGTTTAATAATTTGATGTTTGTGTTCAAGGATAAATGTGTGCATTTTATGAGTACTAATAGGACATAAATGTTTATGTAATTTATCAGCAATTTGATCCCGCAAACAATCTGATATTAATATTTCTAATACATTATTTGTGAAATAATCAAATATGTTTCCCGTATCATCAGATTTGCGTGGATTATTCATACGTAAACCAGCATGGTATAATAATCTATCGAGCTGTTGTGGTAATGCAACAAGTTTATCACAATAATAATGTTTATAATAACCCTCAAATTTATCATCATATACTATTATACCACAACAGATATGATCACAAGTGTGTTCTGTAACTTCTTCACCGATATATTGTGTAATGATTAAACCTGCTTCTCTTGATAAATTATAAGTTGGTGAAGATTCGTCAGACATTTTGGTTTTATCCAATGTTGAATCGGCCCATGATTCAATTAATGTAGCAAATGCATTTTGAAATGGCGTGTATTCCAGTTCAAGTTGCGACATGTTGTTCAACACGTTATTATGTTGTGTGTGGTAAGCGATAATATTAATGAACCATATAATAAAAATTAATTTCAATTTTTTCATTGAGTGATTATATATTAAATATTATTCAGCAGACTGGTCAGATGCAATGTAGTCATAATATTCACTGAGCGATTCGCACTTTCGCCAAATGTCCAAATTTCGATATGGTAACCCGATAATCGCAGTAAGTTTATCACATCGCCGTTTAAATAATTCCGTGACAATTTGTTGTTCATATTCGAGAACTTCAGCAACAGACTCGATATGAGTTTGCCTGCCATATTCAGCGGAATAACATGCACGCTCCATTTGTATGTGAACAATATAATCTATTAAATAATCTGATGTTTTCAGCAGTTCCAATATATTATTTACCAAATGAGTTGCATTCAAATCATTCCTAAATAGAGGGTAGTAAAATAACATATAAAGTTGTGTTGGTAATTCATGTGTTTTTTTACAACAAGTATGTTCACTGAAATATGTAACACAATCTGGACCGCACTTATGTTCAGTAACTATTTCACCAGCATATTGTGCGATAATTAAACTTGGTCCTCTCGTCAAGCTATTTGCCCATGATTCAATTAATGCGGCAAACACACTCTGAAATGGCGTGTATTCCGGCTCAACTGTTGGCTTTACTTTCGACATATTGCTTAACACGTTGTTATCTTGTGTTTTATAAATGATAATGTTAATGAACTATATAATAAAAATTAATTTCAATTTTTTCATCTATTATTATATGAAAAAATGTTATTAGATTAATTCTCGCGAGATTTTCATAGAGGCTAATTCATATGATAATTTTTTATGGACTACTTCCCACGATGTTTTCATGAAAAAAATATCGTCAATATTAATCCCACTCCATTGAATTTGTCGTTTACATTTGACATACTGATAATATTCACAAAATGATGTACATTTTTGCCAAATATGTAAATTTTCAGCTGGTACACAAATCATAGTGCCAAATTTATCACGTCGTCGTTTGAATAATTCTGTGATAACACGTCGGTTATTTTCAAGAATAAATGTTGGCATATCATGAGCAGAAACATTATATGCACACTTATTTTGACCTAATTTATCGACAATATAATCCAGTAAATAATCTGATGTTTCTAATATGTCAAACACATTTTTTGTGAAAGGACAACGTATATCCAGTAAATCAAGTATATCTATATTGTTGTGGAAATTCTCCAGAGGTGAACCAAAATGATGAAATAATTCATAAAGTTGTACAGACAATGTTTTATATGCTCTACATACATTACGTTTACAAATTTTTCCATATTTATCAAAACAATATATTATACATGGATATGCGTCACATTTATGATCTCCAACTTCTCCATCAACATATTGTGCAATGATTAAACTTGGTCCGTGTGTCAAGTTACCGGTTGATACATTTGTATCAAACGATTGGATTTTGCTTTTATGCAAAATCCAACCGGTTGATGCAAAAACATCAGGCGCTTCAATTTTGCTTTTATGCAAAATTGAACTGGTTTCAGTTTTACTCCATGATTCAATTAGCGCAGAAAATGCATATTGAAATGATGTGTATTCCATTTCATATTTGCCGTGTTTTATAAATAGTAACTATAATGAATTATATAATAAAAGTTAATTTCAATTTTTCCATCTGTTGATCACAAGATTATCGAGCGTGTTATCAGTTATAATACTTCGATGACAGACATTTAACTTTTCACCAGTTACACGTTTATATTTGTCGGCAACCATTTTATGAAGATAATGTGATTGTACTTTACCGTTGATCTTTTCGGTGTAACCAATATATCCATTCTTCATTTGGCGCCACCGTTTGCCATCTACAATATCAATATCTATAGGATCAAAACAAAATTGTGTCACACCCATTTTATTTATAATCACATAATTTATCCACTCAGCACCATTTGTGTGTTTCATCAATTTTGCATGACGAAGTGTTTGTCCATCTTTATCAACGGGTTTTAATAATATATTTGATAAATCTATGATATTTGCATGACGAACAGATCGCTTATATGTATGTTGTGACAGTGGCGATGTATCTGATGTATTAACGGGAGTCATGTATTTAAGTGAATGATTATATATAAAAATGATTATTCAATCTATTTACTATTCAATTTTTTTGATGTAGTGATCGATAAATGGATTGATAAATATTGTGAATATTATCACGTAAAATAAAGTTATGAATTTTCATTAATATGAGTGTCTGACAGTTTTTATTCGACAATTGTATTCAACAGTTCGCTAACAAATGGTTGTATTCAATAGTTCCAGTTTGACTGTTGCGGCGGCCATCGTCTGAATATTTTATGACGAATTATAAATTATGGTCCGTTATATGAGCATTATTTACATATTATCCCGTGATGCACCATTCAACTGATAGGCTGACTGACAAGTTCGATAAATTAAATATTGTATAATGAGTAAATCAGTTGTCACAATCAGTCAAATATAATAAATTTATTAAACAGGCGATGATAATGCATCTAGCGCAATAATTCTGGATTTCAAATGTGCAATCTCAGATCGCAGGTCCGTCAATTCTGCACGCACATCCTCCCCCAACCGTACTAGTTCTCCTCTCGTATCCATGATATCATTTTGTAGTATAAACAGTTTATCGGTATTCGCCAGTACAAATAGTTCAAATTTATCCACTCCTAGAAATTTATATGATAGCTCAACTGTCAAAGCGTCAAAAGCAACATTCACTTTGCAAGTGATCATTTTATTACCACTGATAAAACTTGTCAACATATTTTTAACCATCTCAAAATCCTTGATTAACATGTGTTGTTTAACATATTCTGGAGTGATACTAATCTTGTAAATTGATTTATCACTATGTGCAATTAAATCAATATTGTTAAGTGTTACGACAGTCGTGAAAGTGGTGTTATTAACAGTAATTCCTGACATATAGTTTATTATAGTATATTTTATAATACATCATATATCAATTCATAATATTATCAATTTTTTCATCATATGAATTAAACCGTTTCGGTAATAGCATCATCTTGCGATTCAATATCTGTGGGTTCCTCTATATTCATAATAGGCGAGTTTTCAACAAATTGTTTCATAACGAGCATTTTATCTGTCATATCAAATTCAACGGCAATATTTTTATCCCACTCTTTAAAGTAACCTGAACCAATTACAGCTTTATATTTCATACTATAATAATAACATAATTCACTCTGTATTTTTAATACAACTATTTCTTTATTATAAACAGACTCAATTGTATATTCTCTTAATATGTCATGTGATGTGAAATTTTTATTTAATATTTTAATTGCGTTTTCAGTATAATGATGATTAGATTTAATCACTATAATTAAGTGGTCAGTTAGATCCATAATATCAAATGTAACTCTATTTTTAGTAGATGCTACCAAATCAAATAATATCACATGTTGTGGATACACCGTTTCCATTCTAAAGTGGAACTCTGTCATGACACAAAATATTAGTTTGTTTTGCCAGGTGAAATATCTGATATCAATAAATTTATGATAATCTTGTAAAAAATTATTATATTGTGTAATTCTGGTAGAATAATATTTATCGTGATCATGAATGGGATCATATGTATATACTGTTTTTTTATTTATCATATCAATGAATAAAAATTTACGGCTATTTTCTGCTACAATACATATATTTTTTAATTCCTCAAGTTCGGGAAAGTGAGTAACTATATTTATTAATTTGTTGAGTACAACTTCATGACTGCGATTTATACAAGGTTGAATATTTGCAAAATTGTCAAGTTTAATAGTGTGCACAGTTTCAGATGTCAGACTCATTATAATGTTATGTTATATATTATGATACATAATATATCAATTCATAATATTATCAATTTTTTCCATATCGCCATTTTACGTATAAATTTGAGATCAATATCTGTCTTCAAAATACCGTTATAATCGAGTGGTTTAGATACGTCAAGATTCGCAATTTTTGACACATAATGCATGTTATAATATGTTTATCGACATATTTTTAAGTATATGTATCACAAAAAATTGAATTATAAATATATAAATAATACGTTTACTAGTATTATAGGTTATATACAATGGGTGCCCACTATTCAACACAAGCCACTGGTGAAACTATCACTGACAACAAAATTCCATCTATAACATCTGATATCGCAATTAAACAAGATGCACAAGACGTATCAAGTGCGGCAGATATGGTTATTTCGGCAGATGGTGTTCATATACCTGTTACACAAATTATCGATTCACCTAAAGCACAATTACATGAACCCATAAATATAATCCCAGTTTATACCGACGCGAAGCGCACTGATATTGAGATCATCAACATCACTGACACAACTGATTTATCAGAAAACATATTAGAAACTTATATTCCAAAGAATGATGAAAAAATATCCAATGAATGTATTGAACCTGTTAAATACGAAATGAATGTTTCGGCAGACGGTGTAACTATTACAACAGCAATGGATGAATCAAAAGAAACAGTCGAAGATATGGATACACAATCGGTAATATATGATGGTAAAACATTAGAAACAGTATCAACATTATCTGATTCAGCTAGTTATAAATCTGATGAACCGGATGTTGAACATAGATATGCCAAACTTATTAAGAAAGGCAGATATGTTAGAAATGCACGAGCTGCCAGAAAAGCTAAACGACAAGAATTGATCATAAAACGACGCAACAAAAAATGTAAGTGCAAACTATTTGTAGGAGTAGGCAAAAAATCAACTATTCCCGAATGGGTTAAGCAAGAGTATCTAAATAAGAATGGCGCAACTAAAGAACAGCCAATCTGTACTGGAGATAAACTACCTGAATGGGTTAAAGACGAATTCATTGCGGGAAAAGGGTTATCTAATCGATCCAAACGATAAATAATCAGACAAAATTGATTATATATATAATTATAAAATCAAAAAAAATTGATTATTCAATTCATTGCAGTATATAATATTTGTATAAAGTATAAACAATATGGGTATTATAAATTCAACAACTAACGAGGCAGACAAAGTCTCTGAGCTATTACCTGAACTACATTTAACTGATAAATCTCAGGTATCGGAAGCAATCGAAGTGCATGCAGATGAAACAACCACAGTACATGAAAATATTGATAAAGTTATAATTCAAAATCACATTAAAAAAAGTACATCAAACACCAGTCTATCAACTGAACCATTCGATATGCTCGCTAATCAATCAAATGTTGTAACCGATATTAAAGAAAGTACTGATATGAAAGAAAAAGATGAATTTAAAAAATATGAATCATCAGTTACAGTGGTGGATGAAGATACAACTGTTGTGAAACGGTGTGATACTCCAACTCCAACATTTAGTACCGATGAAAAAGCATTTGATGAAACAATGCGAAATGAATTAGAACAATCCACAATGACACCTCCCGAACTTGAAACAATATTAGAAACATATGAATCAGCATCAGATACGGAAGAATCACCGCTCCACAGAGATACAATCTCAATGTCAGCATATATGAATAAATCAGATCTTGAAGAACAGCGAGCCGAACCGACCGAACAAGATGGTAAGAAAATCCCGAATAGTATATCTGATATACCAACCGTTTGTGGGGAATCAGATATTACACATGTTGGTGATATTAGAAATATTATTGACAAACCCGTTAAAAAATCATTCTTTAATTTTAATTGGGTCACATCAAATCGATCATCTGATTCGTGTTGCACCGGATTCTTTAATTTGTTCGATCTATGCAAAAAAAATAAAACTACCGCACAAAAAACAGTTTAGTAAAAAATCATTAATTTCATTTATTTCATTCACTAATTCGTTAAAATATACATAAAGAGATACAGTATAATAGTATATTATGGAAACACAAATCGTCGAAACTCCTGTTGTTACACCCGTTGAAGCGGTCATTAATACTGCTGATGTTAAAACTGATAAGCCAAAAAAAGAACCTAAATATGTTGATTATCTTGTGAAAGATCCTGTCCGTCCATCTCAACGATGGGCATGCATGTCATTTCTAGATCCTGATGGCATTGCAAACTGCAAAACACGTGGTATTAAAATTCGCGGTGTATTTGAAGATTATGAAGAGGCCAAAAAGTTTGCTGAAAATATTCGTAAAATTGCGGATCCAGATTTTCATGTATATGTTGGTGAAGTCGGTGCATGGTTACAATTTAATCAAAATCCAGATACGGTCGAAGAGGAGGTGTTTGCCGATAAGACATTAAACGGACTGATGAAAACATATAAAGAAAAACAAGCTGAGGCCAAAGTGTTATATGAGAAACGTAAACACGAACTTGTGCAGAAGAATTTGGAGGAACAACAGAAACGTAAAATGAAGACTAAAGATCGTGAGAAATCAAAAGATAAAAATAAAAAGAAGAAAACTCATCGCAGCAAAAGTAAATCAAATACCGATGATACAGCTGCTGTTAGTGCATCTGACAGTGTATCAACTAGTGCGTCTGCCGGTGTGTCAACTAGTGCACCCGCCGGTCCCTCAGTTACTGAAAATAAAGAGGTTGCACTAAAAGAGACAAGTGCAAAACTTAAACAGGTAGATGAAACATTGAGTGGTGAACAAAGTCAGATTAACAATGAAAAAGATAAACTTAAAAATAGCAAAGACAAACTTTCGAATATAACAGCCGAGTTAGAGAAAATGAAACAGTTATATGAAAAAGCGACAAAGTAAATCAGTAAATTTTATTTATCATTATAATTATATAAAATGATAAATACAAAACATGTAACAGTTGTTATGGGAATTATAGGATTCATATGTATAATTGTCGCCATAACACAAACATTTACTCAATATCCACCAACTAAAATAGAATATAAATACATTAAACAATCAGTACTTGATGAACAAAATAATCCAACACCATTACATGATATATTCGGTGACATGTTCACAAATCAAAGCCCATGGTTTGCATCCGCCAATATATATGATCAACCACGCGTGCTCACAACAGTGGCGCATTAAATATATTAGTGTTTTTTAACCAAAATTGGTTTAGTATTACGTTTGCTAAAGTTGCCGGGATCATATTGTGGTACTTTCTTATCATATTTCTTATCAAAATATTTCACATGAAAATCGTTAAAATTTTTTGAACCGATGCGGAATTTAGCACGAGGTTTTGCCTTAAACCAGAACACTTTTTTAGTTAAATCAGTTGTTCTAATTCTGTTATTAATAACCATTACACCAAAATTTTCAGTCACCTGTTCGAATACCTGTTCAAAGCTGTCATATGTTTTAAACATACCGGCATAGTGATCATACAGCTTCTTCTTATTATTTGTAAAATCTTCTCCAAGTAAAAAGATATAGTCAAAATTTGAACGTAATTCCGGCTGAATACCTAATGAGTACTGCATAGCTAACATAAATGTTAATTTATAGTGACGACCTTCATTAAATATAGACAACATTTTTGGATCTTTTAACCATAAATGTTTACTACTCATACAATCATCCATTATAAAAAATGCGCGCGGATCTAATAACTTCCTTCCATGTTTCTTTCTCTTTTTATTCTTATCTAATATTTTTCTCTGACGTATTAATACACTGGGAATAATATTATCTTTATATTCATGATGTATATATGATATCGGAAAAAAATCATTGTAAAATTCATTTAGCACATCGGTTGGTGCTATTACCGCTCCCGCAGCTATATCACGCAAATGATACATTATATCGCGAATCACCCAACTTTTTCCCGCACCCGATTTACCAATCAACGCTATCCTAGGATGTGGTTCCATTGTTTCGAGAAAAAACTCCTCCAATTGTAGTACAGCACCATGCGCCATAAAACTTTTTGACATTTATATATATGTAATAAATAATAATTTATATATAAAAATAAAACTAAACTCTCTAGATATCATCCATAAAGATATCTTCGGCAGCCATCGCTCCAGCAACTTGACTGAGTGGTGCCATAATATTTACAGTTGGAACTTGAACCATATTTTGGAAATAGTATGCCGCGAACCATACCATCAAACCGACGAGTACCGGATATTTTAATGAAAATCGCTTATTTTCATCGGCTTTCTTATCCAGACGAATAAACATATATGCAATTATACCGGCAACAAAACCAAAAACTAAAGGATGTTCCAACTTATTCGACATTTGTATAATATTACATTATATTTTTTTATTATGCCTTTTTATTACTATATTTATATATGTAATCACCTTTCATTTCACCACCAACCTTATATGATTCAGCATTATCATCTGAATCTAATTCGCTTATATGTGCCGTTTTACCTATAACCGGTTCATGTTTCTTATCATCTGGCGCTTTAAGTCTGTCTATCGGTCGTTTGTCAAAATCAGCAACCTCTTCCGGTTTGTCACTTTTACTATCTTTGCCATCTTTACTATCACGTTTATCCGGTCGTTCACTTGATTTTATACGTGTATGACTATCTGTTGTGTCCGATTTCTTAACTTCATTATTTGATTCCGCTGTATTACCACCATTAAGTGTTAATGGTACAAGTGGTTTATCCGGCTGTTTCGAATCGCCAATCACACCTTCATTAATTGCCGGATTTAATTCAGTACCTAGAAAATCTCGGAGTATCATATCCAGTGGCAACATCCGACGTATACTATCTTTAATGGCATCTTTTATAAGTTTAATAGATTCTTCACGTAATAATATTCTCTCACGAACATCCACTGTAAGCTCATCTTTCATTAAAAATGGATTTTTCATAAATATTTTGGCACATTCAATATAACATTTATGTATAAATTCCGAACAATTAATATTTATATGAGGTGGTGCTGCATGAGTAGTCGAAAATGGATCAGAAGATAATATTATAATATTAGCTTTAAACACAGCTCTGACAAGTTGCTCAAAACATACACCATAACCACTCTCTCCAATTATGCCATTCGTTTCTTTCTCAATTGTCTCTTTTTTCCATTGGTGTATATCTTTTAATGCCAACTGAAAACTCTTTAACTTTTGTACTGATATATCTTTGCACTCCATAATTCCAGTATATATTGATTTAATACCTTTGTACAGAAGTGGGCCTAATATATTTGTCAATAAAATTGTATATTCATTCTTTGTATCAACTAGAAAACTCATGTAAAATATACTAATTGATAAGAAATAAATTATTATATTATATTTTAAAAGATGTTATTTTCACCTCGAGATCCTAACATGTCATATTGTTTTTTGGTGACACATGGGCAACCAACACCTTTATCACCCGCATTTGTACCTGAACATGTATATGATGTTGGCATATATTTTGTACCAACATCCCCAGGTTGTACACGAGGATCACGATCAGTATCAAAACCAACCGGCCACTGAGGACTGCAACAATCTTTACTGCACATTGATTTATCTATTTTATCAGTTCCGGCTAATGTACCTTGATCGAAATGTTCAGAACCGCCGAGACCATGTTTAACGATATAAGGGTATGCAAAAAGATAGAATGCGACAACTCCAGCTGCTAACAGGAAATAGAATTGGCAATCATTTGAAGTAATTAAGTTATACATATGTTATATATATAAACGAACATTTTATATTTATATAATTATATTATAAATCTAAAAAATTGAAAAATGAATTTACTGAATATCCCCAATTGAATAGTATATATATATATATATCTAACAACCAGAATGAATCAATCTGCAATAAAATCACAAACGTCAATCCCGAAAGATTTTCGTAAAGAAAATTTTGTCAGGATTGATTCCACTACGTTGGGATCAGCGGCAGGCAATTCGGCCGATATGTTGAAAAATTGGAAGAATTTTAATTCTCTAAAACACCAAAAAAATCAATGCACACCATATAAACTCAGTGGGCCGAGTAAATCCAGTGAGCCAGCTAAATTTAAATCATCAACTATTTGGGATAATGTTGCCGATAAAAAATTCGCACAAAAAGTTGAGTCTGATTGTACCGCAGATAGTGAGCCTAAATATGATGATGTTGAATCAAGTGAGATAGATGAATCACATAAAACAGATGAACCGAAAGCCGTCACTATTGATGGTATAACTTTTTTCCCGCGCAGATTTTTACAAGTTGCACAAAAGATAAATAATAGTGATAGACAATATAAACGTGCAGAACGTGTAGCACCAATTGACACACAAATTGTGGAACCAATCGTGGAAGATGATGAAGAGTTTTATAATGTATCACCACTAACTGAAACAGATACACCAACTTCACCGGATTTACCTGATGAATTACTCGATTAAATAGATGGTCCCCAATGGGCGAATAATTTAGACATTGGCGGCAGCCTTATTAAGTTCAGTTATAAGATTTTTCATTTTAGTTGATACGACTAATTTCTCATCAACTGTTTTATCTATTTTAATAATAACATTAATAATTTTAGGTGATAAATTATAGTATTTAACAATTTCTCGTATTTTATCCTGATCATTATTTTTTATGAGATTATATATTATCTTATTAATTGACAACACATCGTTAATTGATTTTTTAGGAAATACTAGTTGAAGATTACTTATATTTTTTTTATTTATATTTTTCAACGATGTTTTTGTAAAATCATTTGTGAATTTACAGTCATAATTTTTTAATAAACTATTATATGGATATTTATTTAATTCATATGATGTTTGAACACATGTGAAAAATCCATGAATATTTTGCAAATACCAATTTTGATCGGTATATATTGTTGTTTCAATAACTTCGCCTTGTGATATTGAATCGCTGACATTACTCACAATTTCTAATATTTTTGCAGGATCATTATATTTGCTAAATACACTTGAATAATAGTTTTCCTGTACCATAAGAGGCAATAACACTTTCTCCATTTCAAATAGTTGTAAACATGTATTTGGATTTTTATAACTATCTAAAATTTTATTAGTCGCTAAAAATAAACCCATATCCATATCTTTTTTTTGAGTTGTATCACAATACTCTTTTAATCTTTCCGCAGTTATTTGTTCATCATGAAATGTAAAATATAGATCTTGTAAAATTATGATTAATCTTCTTATATCCCCTTGCGAATACATTATAATTTTCTCTTTTATTTTATCATCATCTATACACAATTTTTCATTATCCAAAATATGATTGATTAATTTGATTAAATCTCGTTTATTGGGATTTGAAAATTTTATCTCAACACATGTCTCTTTTATTTTTGATATTAATTTACTATGTTGTAAACTTGATATGAATAATATCGGAAAAAACTTGTATTTTTCATTCGTCTTATACAGTTCTATTATACTACTTTTTTCTGCATTTAATGTTACTGTTTCTGTATCATCTATTACAACAATTATGCGTTTTGTCTCGGTCCCATCTATCATGTTTTTAATGTTGTTTGTATATACTGTTGATTTCAAAAGATCATCAATAGCTTTTTGGTTTTTCGAATTATTGGAATTTAACAGCTTAATATTATAGTTCAATGCATGTGCCAGTAGTTTTATACTGACTGTTTTGCCGATACCATGATTCCCACTGATAATTATTGAACTATATTTCATCTTATCAAAATTAACCAACCAATTTGATATAGTTTGTATCTGAGAACTGTTACCAATTACCTCGCTTAATGATTCCGGTCTATATTTTTTAATCCATAAATCATCCATCACAATATTATATATCTATATAAGTTAAATCTCTAAGTATTTAGATTATCAATTTTATAGCAAATATATCGAAAAAATTGATAATTTAAAGGCCTACATTGTCTAATATATATATAATTCATATAACAACCAGACAATGACAACTGAATCATCTAAAATGGCAGCGGTTGTGGTTAAGGATGAGACTGATCAAAAAGTCACAACCGTTAATATTCAACTGATGTTTTCTGATGCAACAGTCAAACAGATGATGGTTACACCAAATGATAAAATAAATATAATTGAACAAGTTGTCACCGCGAAGAATGCCAACAAAAAAGTTCGTATTATATATCAGGGCAAATTGTTGGATCTTGCAAAGACATTCGCTGATTACAAAATTAATGAAGATATGCCATTACAAGTTGTCGTATTAGATATTAAACCGAGCAAAAAAGTGGAGGAAAAATTTGTGTTGTCAACAGATACAAAAGATTCTAAAGATGCTCAATCACCTAATTTTTCATCTGATGTGATGAAAAAATTATTCAACAATGAAAAATTTAAAAATTTGGTTGAAAGATTATTGAAAGATCCATCAATACTTGATACGATTGAACTAATTCTTGATGATGGTAAATCAAAGTCAACATATACAGCCCCAATAATTAAACCAATCGCTGGAGTTCCAACGGCATATACCGTTCAGATGAATCAGTTATTTACACTTGGTTTTACAGATACAGTTAAAAATTTGGCATTGTTGACAAAATCCAGCGGAAATTTCGAATATGCATTGGAAAATTTAACAAACGAATAAATATATAGTTTTTTAATAATTGTTTTTTTTATTTTCCAAAAAAAATATATTGCCATATATATATATTAGTTACTATGGATACTCAAGACTATCAACGAGAGAAACGAGCTGATTATGTTCAGGGCCCTAAACCCCAAGCAAAAGGTTCGGTTGAACAAGAGGTCGGCCGTCTTTTACGCGAGGGTAAAAATATTACACAGAAATTACGCGATGATATGAGTGAGAAACACAAAGATAGAGAATTTGTCGATGAAGTCATTTCTCTTCTCGCCACAAAGAAAGAAAAAATCCGTCGAAAGGCCGAGAAGTTCTTCCTTGCTATCCGCACCAAATATGGTTATGACTATCCCTTCCATGATCTCCTCAACAAGGCCATCAAACACCGTAAAGATCTTGATCTGAACGAGGATGAGTTCACTGAATTCAAACGTATTTATGAGATGTATCTCACTGGACAAAAAATCCCCAGATCCGAGGGTATCGAGGCTTATAAACCCAAGAATAACATGAGCAGAATTCTCGGTACCGCCGATCCTGCCGAGGCACAAAAGACATATGCCGGTTTAAATCTGAAAGATGATGAACGCGATACTGCACAGGAGATTATCAAAATATACAACAACACTAAAAATCTCTGGGCTCAGGTTTTCCAACAGACCATCACATATAGAGATATTGATCCCGAGTCATACATGGGTGGCTTTGATCCAGTCAAGGACAACATCTCCACCTATATCCACCCGGTTATCGCCGCCATGTTCATGCCTAAAATTGGCATCTTTGAACGTCGTATGTTATATGCAAATCTTGCCGGTATAATTAAAGCACGATTCAACAAAGAGCCCCTCGCTAATGATGCCGATCTGCAAATGGTCGATGCACTTGCTGCTGATAACATGGATGTTGTGTGCGACCGTGCATCTCCTATCCGCGATTACAAGAATCGATGTGTTCTACAAGAGGCACTGTGGAAGAATGTCCTGAGCTTCCGTAACGGTTCTTATTACTCGCCAGTTGCTGCCGAACTCCAGGCCGCTGTTGATACTTGCAAACTGTTCAACCATGACTCGCCCCAAACTCTTTTCGGCGGTGATGAGTGCACTATCATCAAACGTCTGTTGAACTCTTTCTGTATCCGTCCCACTGTTGCTATTACTCAGACCATGTATGAGGAGCGTGTGTTTACCGGTGTCCGCATTCCTAATGCAACTCCCCAACGTCCCGAACAACTGTCGATGATTGAGGTCCCGATCCCTCCTCCAGCAGAACATGATCCTACCGGTTATTATCACATGTCTCTCCAGACTGTTCTTGCTGATGGTATTAAACTGATTGAGGATAAATATCACATGGCATTACCCAAGACGACCAAAATCATTGATAGTCAAGGTGTTGTGATCTTCCATGTTAACCGCAGATACAATCAGGTTTCTTATGGTAACTACATTAAACCTATGCAATACAACTTCCTGCGTCTGCCTCCCACTATTGCCGGTTTCGAGAAAGTGAACGACAATCCAGTTGATTTCGAGAACCAGATCACAATTGGAACTAAACAGTTCAATCTCAGATCGGTTGTTGCAGTTATTGTCGAACAGCAAACTAAAATGATTGTTGGCAACCAGGCACTCGTTCGCAAAGTTGGTGTTGATCAGTGCTATTGCTACAATCCCAGAAACGCTATCAAGGCAACTGTTATGGAAGATCCTATGTTCCCCGGCCAAAATAAAATGGTTGCGCGTCGTGGTGTTCCCGTCGGACTCATCAACTGCGATTCTAGTATTGGTGCATCTGTCGGAAGTTCTATGACATTCCGTGATGTTGCTATGAACTGCGGTTCCATTTTCATCTATGAAGGTGTTGAAGGACAAGAGCCATCTGGATATCAACAATATTAAATCATTTATCCACTTAAATTAACAATAAAAATTTATATTTTATAAAATAAATTTTTATATTCAGTATCGTGTAGTTACACTTGGTAATGTTTTTGTCCCGCGTGATGCAACATTTACAGGTCTATCAAGTGGAATTATACGTTGATTGATATCTTTTATATATACAGCATATTGTGATGCTTCAGATGTGACACGTGGTGCTAACTCATCAACAACACGTTTATTTAATTCACTTATCTGTTTTGTTATATCTGTTGATAAATACCGACCATACTCTTTATACATATATTGCATTACAATTTTTAATTGTTGTGGATCTTGTTTATTAATCAGAAACTCTTTATTTGTCTTTTTAAACACTTGTAATATTAACTGTCGCTGAATTATCTCAATATTTGCATCACTAAAATAAAGATCATGTAACAGTTCTGGTGCATCAGTATTCTTATTGTTGGTATCCAATATTTTATTGACAACTAAATTATAGTTATTGACATGCGCATTCAAAAACATAAATGGTGCAAGCTCTATTCTTTTTAACTCCTCGTTTGAAATCATTATATATATTGAGTTATATATTTTTTTTATTTATAATGCATATATCTCAATCAAATCATCCTCACCTAATTTCGCCCGTATCTGTGCATAATTCTGTTCCACATTTTCATAATCCGAATATTTAGCCACTTTATCCGATGTAATTGTTTTCTCAACACATTTAGTGTCATTGATATTATCCTTGGTTAATATAATACATTTATTATCACCTATCGATTTATAAAATATTCCCCATGTAAAATACTCATCGCGCACTTTATATACAATCATATCACCTTTAACGGCATCATATATACCCTGATTACGTTGAAATATCTGTTTCTCATTATCTCGTAACAATGTACCAACTCTATTATTCATAAATCGTCTCATGTATTTAAATATATAATATTCCACATTCACAATTTTACTGGTTTTTGCATCACTAAACATTTCTGATAACATTTTTATAATCTCTTGAGGTGGTTTAATGCCTCCACTATTTGTAAAATCACTCGAAAAGTTACCAGGATTAACTATATTCAATAAATTATTAAACATTACTTTTTTAATTACCTTCTCATCAAGATCATTAACAACTTGTCCAGCATTCATGAATATTCTATTACTATATATTTTGAATACTCGTTTCGGTTTTTTATCTTTATCAATAACATTGTATTGAGGTCTGACTATATCTCTATATTTACTGTCCACTAATACTAGATATCCATAATTTGGTATATAATAACTCACTCCATCTATTATATATTTCCAATAACCTAATATTGTACTGTCCGTTTTTAAATCCTTGATATATACATTATTCATTAAATCAAAACTTGTAAATGCAATCCCATGTTTATATAATATATACATCGCCGCTAATATTTGGAAATATATGGAATACCATGTATCCGCATCATGGAAACCTGTCCGTTGCATTACCAATATTTTACCGGTTGTATTATCATATTTTCGTGTTGCCCAATCTAATATATTAATTGTCGGCGCCTCAGTCAATGTCACTAAACATTTACCACTTGGATGTTCAACAACTGCTCTGGATGGCTCTTTACCGATTAATTCAATTGCCGGATCATCATAACCTGTTATATTATATGTACTAATACCTTTATCTTCAAATCGCAGTTCCAATTTAGTATCTGGTTGTTGATTTTTATTAAAAGTGGGTATAATTGCTTGTACTGCACGGGAATTTTCATCTAAATTATATAATCGCGGTTGCGGCTGGAATTTATAAGTTTCAACAACAATATCTTGCATTGTAGGTACGACTGTTATAAGCTCCTTTGCCATGCGTGCGGCATTAATTGAACTGGTGGTTGCATACGGTTTAACCTGTTCTGGATTTTTAAAAGCTGCAAGTCTAACAAAATCAATATTCATATTGGCAGCTATATGATATGAGTACATTAATACAAAGTTAGGACATCTTTTCTTTTTAATAATCTCTTCTCGTATATACTCATAATATGCGATATCGCGCCATAAATCATAATCAAAATATTTAACAGATTCACTTATACCACGTATATTTAATTCACCGATCGACATCTCATAAATTCTAATATTAATTCCTATACTATTTCTCGCACATGTAACCATATTTGTAATAGGATCTATTCTGATGGGGTAACATGAACTATACAACAACATTCTATCCGGCATATCTTTATACGGATTCTTACCGTTTCTATCATTGTGATATGGATTTATATTCAACAGTTTAATAAAATTTAATATATTCAATTTGCTACTTGTCGTATCTTGTAAATCTATGCATATACCTTCTCCGTCAAACTGTTTCACTAAAAATGATCTTACATATCTATACAGTGTCATACGTTCATTTAATGTATTAAATGAGTTTACCGCATCTGTACCGGGTAGAACATCCTCAAATATTGTCGCCATTGCATGATGATCGCCATCTGGTGCCGGCAGTTTTAAATTATATTGTTTAATGACCGGAACACCACCCATTGTTGGATAACCGCCCATTGATCCTGGTGCATAACCCATATATGGCTGTACACCATACATTGGCGGCGGTAGTTGCGGTGGTGGTGCTTGTTTTGGAAACAATATTTTCTCGAATAATTGTTCATTTACCGCAATATTAAACAATGCCTCAGGTTTTTTCTTCTCGGGCTGTTCCATGAATCTTTTTGATTCAACCTGTTTCTGATCAGTTGTTTTAAATGGTGTATTTTTATATTCCCATTTTTGATTGAATTTATCACGTTTATCAGGTTTATCAAGTCTTGTAACTGCATCACCTAAATGAGGCTTTGTTAGTTTTTTCTCAAACTCTGTCAACATCTTTTCATCTCGTTCGAATTTCTTCATTGCATCTTCAGGTTTTTTTGCCACATCTTCCGGTTTTTTTACCTCTTCCGGTTTCTTCCGTAACTCCGGATTGAATTTTGGATCAAGTGATTTATCATATTTGCGTTTAGGTGGTTCTGTCGGTTGTGCGGGTGCATTATCTGATTGCGGTGCATCCGATTTAACATCACCATCCGGATCGCCACCACGTTGTTTTTTATATGAATGTTTATCATGTTTACCACGTTTACCATGTTTATCACGTTTACTGTGTTTAGCCGATACAGCAAAATCACTTGCATTAGATGCCATACATGAAAAATCACTATCAGAACAGTCACGTGTTTTTTTACTGGGTAGAATTACATTTTTACCACCCATTTTTTCGGTGTCATAGTTATAGTCAATTGACGAGACTTCATCGGATTCTTTTCTGGTATGATGAGAATTATGTGAAGTCGATTCTTTGGCAATCAAAAAATCAGCGAAAAAATCACAAGTTAATAGATCAACTATTTTAGGATATTTTTCAACTCCGTCAACAACTAGTTTATATTTATCAACATCACTGGAATGTTCGACACGATGTCTAATAAATTTGTCTGGCAAAACTTGGTTAATAAAATTATTCAACTGTTTATTATTTATTTTATCAATATGTTTTTTGATACTATAATGTGGGTGGTGCACAAGGAGATGCATAAAAAAATGTATATCATAATATGTATTTGGTTGTTTCATATCATCAGATATATCGGAATTATCGTATTCACCTGTAATAACAGATTTGTGAAAGTTACTTAATTTAATAGAAAACTCGACAATCGGTAATTTATACTCGCGACCATCAATTTTGAAAATTTTAACTTCGGCATCTGGACGTTTATCATATACATATATTTTTGACGGTTGTAAATCGTTGTGTCTAAATCCGGGATATTTATTATGTATAGTATATAAAGCATGTAATATTTCGAAGAATAGACATTTCCAGTGCATAACGGTGAATGTTTTTTTAGCTATATATTCATCAAGTGAATACAATTTAAAGAAATTTTCCTTGACTTCAATATATAATGTATCATCTGCTTTACCACCGTCTACAAGATCGAGTAATTTATTCAGGTCTGTACTAATTTCAATACATTTAGTTTTGCGCAATATTTTAGCTGACACATCAATGTTCATAATTGGTAATAGAATTGCATCTGTTTGTCTATTAACTGATAATTCACTCAACACATATGACATTAATTTATTCATATTTTCTGTGCGTGTCAAATCATTGAGTGATCGTTTATTTTTATGATATATACCGATAAGAACATGTGTACTAT
>Ga0210399_10000633_pt1 | contig 28065 bp, 11 predicted proteins | sample IncBWC14MmetaG_FD_150865 | JGI IMG/M metagenome (GOLD analysis project Ga0210399, IMG submission 150865) | Forest soil microbial communities from Barre Woods Harvard Forest LTER site, Petersham, Massachusetts, United States - Inc-BW-C-14-M | ecosystem: Environmental > Terrestrial > Soil >... | reverse complement strand
GACCGAGGTGAGGCGAAGGGATTCGCGGCGCGCCGTCAGAGCGTTCTGGGAGAGTTCGAGCTGAAGATCGAGGGCCCGGAGTTGAAAATAGGAAGAGGCTACATTGGCAACCAGGGAGCTGATGACCGAACGGCGGCCCCACTCGGTGGCTAGCAGGGAGGCGCGAGCGGCTTCCGTGGCGCGGCGATATTGTCCCCAGAAATCGAGTTGCCAGGAAGTGGAGAGATTTAGTTGTCCGGTGGATTGCTCGATGGCCGGAAAGGCGATCGATTTCGCAGCGCGTTCGGCAGAAAGATTTGCACCGCCGCTGACGCTGGGAAATTGATTGGAGCGCGTGATGCCCAATTGGGCCTGTGCCTCTAGAACGCGAGTGGCAGCGATCCGCACATCGTAATTCTGCTGGATTGCCGTGCGGATTAGAGACTGGAGCTGCTCGTCGCGGAAGACCTCAAACCATTTTTGATCGCCTAGCGAGGCGGCTTCGGCTTTGGAAGCTTCGGGAGAAACGCCGCGGAACTCCGTGGGAACAACGGCTTTCGGACGATTGTAGTCAGGTCCCACGGTGCAACCGGAAATCAGTAGCGCGATCAGCAGCGAGGTGAGCAAAGGTCTCATTTCAGTCGTCTCCTCCGGCTGGGCTTGTGCCTGGAGCGGGAATTCCGCTAACCATGGCGGCGCGCCCCGCTTTACCCAAGGAGAGGCGCTCGACCACATAGAAAACCGCAGGGATGAAGAAAATACCGAGGGCGCTGGCTGCGAGCATGCCGCCGATTACCGCGGTGCCCATAATTTGGCGCGCGACGGAACCCGCGCCGGAAGCGGTCCACAGAGGGACGCAGCCGAGGATGAAGGCAAAAGAGGTCATTAGGATCGGGCGCAGACGCAAGCGGGCGCCTTCCAGAGCGGCATCTACCAGCGGTTTGCCTTGCTCATATTCGTCTTTTGCAAATTCGACAATGAGAATCGCGTTCTTGGCAGCGAGACCGATAAGCATGACCAGACCGATTTGTGAATAGACGTCGTTTTCGATCTGCACCATGTAGGTCGGGAGAAATGCCGAAAGCAGGACCCGCCGGAGCCAGAGGATGAAGAAAGCGCCAAAGACGGCGACCGGCGTGCTGAGAAGGACGCTGAAAGGCAACGTCCAGCTTTCATAGAGCGCGGCGAGAATCAGAAAAACGAAGAGCAGAGAAAAACCAAATACCGCGGAGGCGGGTACGCCCTGCTGGGCTTTTTTCTCCTGGAAGGACATGCCTATGTAGTCGTATCCCATTTCGCGGGGCATGGTTTGATCGAAGACTTCTTCGATCGCGGCCATGGCCTGGCCGGCGCTGAAGCCGGGAGCAGCGGAGCCGTTGATTTGGGCGGAGCGATATTCGTTGTAGCGCATGGTGAATTCGGGGCCGGGGCGAGACTCGAATCTTGTGACAGCAGCGAGAGGAACCATCGCTCCGGTTGTATTTTTGACGAAAAACTGGCCGACATTTTCCGCGCGGGTGCGGTAGGCGCCTTCGGCTTCGATGTACACCTGCCACTGGCGTCCGAAGCGATTGAAATAGTTGATGAACAGTCCGCCCATGAAGGCCTGGAGAGTTTGATAGACATCTTTGACGGCGACACCCTGCTTGATGACTTTGTCACGGTCTACGTCCACGAACTGCTGCGGAACACTTGGGAGGAAGGTGGTGCTTACGTTTGCGATTTCCGGTCGCTTGCGGGCAGCGGCGAGGAATTTGTTCACGTTGTCGGCGAGGAATTGGACGTCGCTGCCGGCGCGGTCTTCCAGGACGAAAGTGAAGCCGCCGGAGGTGCCGACGCCGGGAATGGCGGGAGGGGAAAAGGAGAAGGCGATGCCTTCGGGAATTTGGCTGAGCTCGCGGTTGACGTTCTGTTTGATTTGCTGGAACTGTTCGTCGCGGGATTTGCGGTCGTCCCAGGGCTTCAGAGTGACAAAGAAAAAGCCGTTGTAGCTGGTGCGCACGAAGCTGAGAAGGCTGAAGCCAACGACGCTGGTGGTGTATTGGACGCCGGGCGTGTGAGCCAGAGCCGTTTCAATTTTGCGTGCGACTTCGTCGGTGCGTTGAAGAGAAGCAGCGTTGGGCAGTTGCAGGTTGATGTAGAGGTAGCCTTGGTCTTCATCGGGAAGAAAGCTGGAAGGGACTTTCGAGCTGAAAAAGCCCGCGGCACCTCCAAAAAGCGCCAGGAGCACGAGAGCGAAAGCGCTTTTGCGGACCAGGAAGCCGCAGACGCGTACGTAGGCGTTGGTGGCGCTGCTGAAGGTACGGTTAAACCCGTTGAAGAATTTCTTGAGTAAGCCCCCGCGGGTCGCGTCTTTGGGGCGCAATAGCAAGGCGGAGAGAGCCGGGCTGAGCGTAAGGGCATTGAAGGCGGAGAGCGCCACCGAGATCGCGATGGTGACGGCGAACTGTTGATAGAGGCGGCCGGTGATGCCAGGGATGAAGGCCGTGGGGATGAACACCGCGGAGAGAACCAGCGCGATGCCGACAACGGGGCCGGATATCTCCGTCATGGCCTTGAGGGCGGCTTCCTTTGGCGAAAGACCGTCTTCGATGTGGCGCTCGACGGCTGCGACGACGACGATGGCGTCATCGACAACCAGGCCGATGGCGAGAACCAAACCAAAGAGGGAAAGCGTGTTGATGGAGAAGCCGAACAAGGGAAAGAAAATGAATGTGCCAACCAGAGAAACCGGCACTGCCAGTAGAGGAATGAGCGTGGCGCGCCAGCCTTGGAGAAAGATGTACACCACGATGATGACCAGGACGATGGCGATCAACAGTGTGATGACTATTTCTTTGATGCCCTGCGTGACGGCCAGCGTGGTGTCCAGGGAAATGACGTAATCGATGTCGCCGGGGAAGCGCGACTTGGCCTCGGCCATCAGTTTTTTGAGGGCGTCGGCGGCTTGCACGGCGTTGGAGCCCGGCAATTGGTAAGCGGCGACGATGGCGCCGGGTTTTCCGTTGAGGCGGCCGAGGACGCTGTAATTCTGGGCGCCGAGTTCGACGCGCGCCACATCTTTGACACGGACCACACCGCCAAGACTCGTTTCGCGGACGACAATTTCGCCGAACTCTTCGGGCGAGGAGAGACGGCCGCGGGCGCGGACGGAGTAGGTAAACTCCTGACCTTTGGGGGCCGGTTCACTGCCAACCTGACCGGCGGGATTGACGGTGTTTTGTGTTTGGATGGCACTGACGATTTCCGGAACGGTGATGGCGAGCTTGGCCAATTGATCGGGCTTTACCCACAGACGCATGGCGTACTGGCCAGCGCCGAAAATCTGGACGCTGCCGATGCCGTAGAGACGCGTGATCTGGTCGCTGAGATTGATGTACGCGAAGTTTGAAAGGAACTGGGCATCGTAGGTGCCGTTCGGGGAAAACAGAGTGATGAGCATGAGCGGCGCGGTGACGGTTTTTTGGACCGTTAGGCCATAGTTGGTCACGTCAACAGGCAACTGCGACGTGGCTTGCGTCGAACGTATCTGGGTGAGAATAAGATCGGTATTCGGATCGGTCTTCACATCGTAATCGACGATCAAGCGCATGCCGCCATCGGCAGTGGAATTCAGCGAATACATGTAGTTCATGTTGTCGACGCCGCTCATTTGCTGTTCGATGGGCGTGGCCACGGATTGCTCGATGGTGCCAGCGTCGGCTCCGACGTAGGTGGCCAGCACCTGAACTTCGGGAGGAACGATGTTCGGAAACAGAGCGACCGGCAGAGTAAGGATAGTGATGGCGCCAATGATGACCATGACGATGGAGATCACCATGGCGACGATCGGGCGATTGATGAAGAATTTTGACATGGTCAGTCCCCTCCCGCGGTTGCGGTCAGCAGTTTAGGATTGACAGCCGATCCGTCCCGCACTTTTTGCACACCCTCGACAATGACCATCTCGCCGGGCTTCACCCCGTTGTCGATGATCCATTCCGTGCCGACACGCTCGCCGACTTTGACGATGCGGACGCTGACTTTGTTATCGGCGCCGACCACGGCTAGTTGAAAGCTGCCTTGCAGTTCGATCACGGCGCGCTGCGGAACGAGAAGCGCGGCAGTCCGTGTGTAGGTAGAGGCCCGCACGCGGCCGAATTGTCCGGGACGCAGGAAATTTTTGGGGTTGGGAAATGCCGAGACGACCCGGATGGTGCCGGTGGTTATGTCCACTTGGCGATCGGTGTAAAGGACGCGGCCCCTGGATGGGTAGATGGTTCCGTCGGCAAGAATCAACTCCAGGGGAGGAGCGTCTTTGGGAGCGTCCACATGGTCTTGTGGGGCGTTGATGCGGTCAGCCAGACGCAAATACTCCTGCTCGCTGATGGGGAAATACGCTTTGATGGGATTAACCTGAGACACGGAGGTGAGGACAGTGCTGGGGTTGACCAAATTGCCGAGCTGGACTTGAGCAATGCCGGCAATGCCGTCGAAAAGCGACGTGACATGAGTGAATCCCAAATTCAACTGAGCTTGTTCCACTTGCGCTTCTGAAGATTGCACGGCGGCTTTTGCGGCAAGATTCGCTTGAACGTCATTGTCCAGCTGGCTTTGCGCGATGGCGCGCTCTTTGGCGAGAGGCGTGTCGCGGTCAACGTCCAGCTGGGTCTTGCCCATCTGCGCCACAGCTTGCGCCAATTGGGCCTTGGCCTGGTCGAGGAGGGCCTGGAAGGGACGCGGATCAATCTCGAAGAGGACATCCCCTTTGGGAACGGGCGAACCCTCTTTGTAGGTTTGTTTGACGATGTAGCCGGTGACTTGAGGCTGGATCTGGGCGTTGACGTAGCCGTCGAGGGTGGCAACCCACTCGCTTACGATGGGCACGTCTCTTTGTGCTACGGGAATGACTTTCACTTCTGGCGGCGCCATGGGGGGCCCCGCAGCTCTCCCGCCGCAGCCAGCAAGGATCGCTACGGCCGAGAGAACGCTGACCAGCAGGGGCGTGGAGGCACCGGTGGAGTGAGCGGAACGGGAATTACGGAGGTGCTGCCGGTGGTGGAAAGATGGCCCAACGGAGACCGTAAAATGGAGCGACATGAATACTCCTTGGACGACGAGCATAGGCACACCCATACATCATGGGGATGGTTGGCATCGGCTTCATCGAACGCTTCACGAATACCGCGCGGTGTCGAGATGGTACACGATTTCGAATCTGCCGTCAGCGTCCCCCTTAGATGTAAGCGGGGTGCCAGCGGATACAAGAGAAAGTCAGGCGGAAAGGGCCGTCGGTCGATGAGGGTCAGGGGCCTACCGTACATCTCGGGGCCGCGCGGAGCATGACCGTGGGTCGCACGCATTGGGGGTAGAGCTGAAGCAGCCCAAGATGTTCCGGAGAACCATAGGAACATGGTCGGTCGAAAGCGTCACCCGCTCTCCTTTTGAACCTCGTGCTAGAATTCACTCGCACCACCGGCTGCGCGCTCCGAGCCCCCTTCTGGTTTGCTGATGATTTTGTACGGACTAAATCTTAAAGGTCGCTTGTTTTGCCTTTCCGGCCTGCTGGTATTTGGTCTTGCTTTTCCGGTTCCTTCTGCGCTTCCCTCTCAGGACAGTCCCTCCGTGATGCTCAATCTGCAGGTAATCGTTGTGGATTCACCTGGCAAGGCACAGCAGATTTTGGATCGCCTTAAAAAAGGCGAAGATTTTGCCGCCATCGCCAAGTCCGAATCGATCGATCCAAGCGCCGCGCCGGGCGGCTACCTCGAACTTGTTGATCCTCGAACACTCCGGCCGGAGTTGCGAGAAGCTTTGCAAGGACTCCGTCCGGGGCAGACTACCAAGGTCATTGCGGTGCCTTCCGGATACGTCATTCTCAAGCTTCTGCCGGAGACGCAGCCCGGCGTTGCGCAGGGCATGGGTCCGGGCCAAGGTCGGGATCTCCCTCTCGCGGGTCAAGGAGCCGTGCGCTATCCAGCCGATGTGGCCGGGCAGGTTCTTGCCGACATGCTGTTCCAAAAATTCCCCAAGCCGTCGAATTGGGAGCAAGACTTGCAGGGAATTTGCGAGATTCGCAAACGCTCCCTGGCGGCGGGAATCGCGCGACTCGACGAGCTGTTCGAACCCGCGAACAAGGCGCTCGTAGCGATGAAGCCATTTGACGTAATCCAGTCACATTACGCATTGGCGCAACTCGAGGCCTATCAGGGCAACATGGACGAGGCCGTCACGCACTGGGAGGCTGCCTACAAAATTGCGCTTGCTGAAATTCCAACGGGAATTCCGCAACTGACGGAAGTGCTCGGCGTGGCTTATCTCCACAAATCGGAAATGAAGAACAGTATCTATAGCCACCCGGGAGACTGGTGCCTCTTTCCGCCGCGGCTCGCCAAGCCTTATCGCCTGACAGACGATTCCGATAAGGCCGTTCAATATTTTCTGAAGTATTTGGCGATAAAACCGGAACGGCCTGATCAGTTGCAGGTGAAGTGGCTTCTGAATCTCGCCTACATGACGATCGGAAAGTATCCGTCGGGTGTTCCCGAGGAATACCGCATATCGCCATCGGCGTTCGAATCGAAACAGGACATCGGCAGATTTGTGGACGTGGCTCCCGCGGCCGGCTTGGATTTTGCTTCCATGGCGAATGGCGTGATCGCCGACGATTTTGAGAACAACGGGCTCCTGGACTTGGCCGTATCGAGTTACGACGTGTGCGCCCCGATGCGTTTCTTCCGCAACAATGCCGACGGAACGTTCACTGACCGAGCCGCGCAGGCGGGGCTTTCCGCTCAACTGGGCGGGCTTAATATGATTCAAGCCGACTACAACAACGACGGCTGCACGGATCTGCTCGTTTTGCGCGGGGCTTGGGAATTTCCGATGCGAAAATCTTTGCTCCGAAACAATTGCGACGGCACCTTTACCGACGTAACGCGCGAGGCGGGCCTGGCGGAACCCGCTACGCGCACGCAAACGGCCGTCTGGGCGGACATCGACAACGATGGCCTGCTCGACCTATTTGTGGGCAATGAAAATGGCCCCAGCCAGCTTTTCCATAACAAGGGCGACGGAACGTTTGAAGATATCTCACACTCCGCTGGCGTTGACAGAATGGCCTTCACAAAAGGCGTGGTCGCCGCGGATTACGACAACGATGGCTTCGTGGACTTTTACGTCTCCAACCTTTACGGTGGCAATTTTCTCTATCACAACAATCACGATGGCACGTTCACCGAGGTTTCGGCGAAAGCCGGCGTGCACCAGCCACAGTCGCAAAGCTTTGCCACTTGGTTTTTCGACTACGACAACGATGGCTGGTCCGATCTCTTTGTTACTTCGTATTTCTTTTCCGCCGACGAAACTCTGCGCAGCTATCTTGCTCTTCCGCACAACGTCGAGACGTTCAAGCTCTACCGGAATATGAAGAACGGAACTTTCAAAGATGTGACCGCCGAAGTTGGCCTCGATAGAATCAATACGCCCATGGGCGCCAATTTTGGCGACATCGATAACGACGGTTTTCTGGACATTTTTCTCGCTACCGGCGGCCCTGAGTATGGCGCTCTGGTTCCCAAGATGCTTTTTCGCAACAACGAAGGAAAGAGTTTTGTGGATATCACCGCCTCTTCGGGCACCGGCGAGCTCCACAAAGGTCACGGTGTGGCCTTCGCTGACCTCGGCAACAACGGACGGGAAGACCTCCTGGTTTCTGTGGGGGGCGCTACGCCCGGTGATGCCCACGCCTTTCGTGTTTTCGAGAATCCGGGAAACGACAACGGCTGGATCACCGTCAAGCTGGTCGGCGTAAAAACGAACCGCTCGGCCATCGGGGCACGCATCCATCTGACCGTGGACCAGGATGGCCAGCCGCCGCGCTCCATCTATCGAACCGTCGGGAGCGGAGGATCGTTTGGCGCTTCGCCACTCGAGCAACACATGGGGTTGGGCCCGTCCGCGAAGATCGCCAGTCTGGAGATTCGGTGGCCTGCGAGCGGCACGATACAGAACTTCTCGAATGTCGGCACAAATCAATTTATCGAAATTAAAGAATTCGCCAAGGATTACACTAGGCTTAAGCGCGTATCATTTCGTCTGGGAAGCGCGAAACCGGATGCTACAAAGTTGCCAAGTCGAACCCCTCCGAACCCAGGCGCGAACAGGTAGCCGGTCCGCAATGAAATCTATGAGCCGGACGCACAGCAAGAGGCTAATACTACTGGTACTCTATTTGTTCTGTTGTGTGCCGCTGGGTTTCGCTCGAGAGCGCCACACCGCATTTGGAGTTGTTCTCGAAGTCGATCGCACGCATCCTTCCATTCGAGTTTCCTGCCACGAGATCCCCGGCTACTTGGAAGCCATGGTGATGGAATTTCCAGTTCAGAACGCCATGGACCTGGAGGGCTTGGAACCGGGCACGCTGATCGATTTCACGATTGTCGCGGCAAAAGACTCCGCCCATGCGGAGGGCATTCGGATCCATCAGTTCCAGAGCACGGATCCGGAACCCATGGCGGTTCGTCAGCTTAACCTCCTCGAGGGGCTCGTCGGTCGAAGCTCCGATGCGACCAAGAAGATAAATATCGGAGAGCACGTCCCGGATTTCTCCCTTATCGACCAAAAAAGCCAGTCCGTTTCCCTCGCTTCATTCACGGGCAAGGTGGTCGGCATCACGTTCATGTACACCCACTGTCCACTTCCGAATTACTGCTTTCGGCTGTCCAATAATTTCGGGATGGTCCGCAAGCGTTTCGCGGATCAATTGGGACGCGACTTGATCCTGTTAAATATTAGTTTTGATCCCGTACACGATCAGCCCGAGGTTCTCGCTCAGTATGCGCGCCACTGGAATGCGGCCGGCGTTTCCGGCTGGTATTTCTTAACCGGGCCGGTGATCGAGGTTCAAAAAGTCTGTCATGAGTTCGGCATGAATTTCTGGCAAGACGAAGGCCTCATCACCCACGCCCTGCATACGGTTATCCTCGACCGGCAAGGAAAGGTGGTCGCCAACCTTGAAGGCAATGAGTTCACCGCCAAGCAACTGGGCGACCTTTTCGAAGCCCTGCTGCGCGCGCCGCAATAGGCCCGGCTCAATTCCCGCGTGATCCCTACTCTCCGGCGAAGCGAACCCGAATGGTCTTGATTTCGTAGGGTTTCGTGTGAACCGCTACAACCCCACCTGGAACAGCCAGGTCCGCGATCGGCCTTTCCATCAAGTCAGTTTCGGAAGCCGATTGCGCGCCAACGGGTAGCACGATCCTCACGTCCGATTCTTTTCCCGCCCATTCGTAAAACCGCAGGATGAGCGAGCCGTCATCCTCCGCTTTCTTAATCGCCGTCATGACGACATTCTCCGCCTGGACTTCGAAGAAAGAGTGCTCCTCTTTCATCGTGCCGGGGTGCTTTGCCGTTCCCATCGCCAAGAGATCGTAGTTCAGTTCATAACCCCGGCGAACGGTCTCTGCCTCTTGCCAGGTTCCCGGATGTGCGTACATTGAATAAGTGAATTCGTGAAGGCCTTCATCGGCGTGCGGGTCCGGCCATTCCGGCGAGCGCAGCAAGGAAAGCCGCAAAACGTTGCCCTTCGCGTCATAGCCATACTTCGAGTCGTTCAGCAGGCTGAACCCGTGCTTGGCGTCGGAGATGTCCCCCCAGGCGAGCGCGGGGACTTCGAACTTGGCCTGTTCGGCAGGGGTATTGCGCGTGGTCGGGCGTTCGATCGAGCCGTAGGGAATTTCAAACGCGGCTTTTTGACTATGCGCGCTGAGCGGAAACGCAACTTTCAGCAAGATGTGCTTCTCGTGCCAATCGGCAATCATCCGCACGTCAACGCGTGGACTTCCGGCAGTGAGTGTGATGTTCCGGATAAACGTGGAATTCTGGAAGTGCTGTTTCACCTGGATGATGGCGCGCAGCGGGCCGCTCTCCATCAGCTTCACCTCGTCCACCTGAGTCAGATCCCAATGCTCTTTCTCGAAATCAGCGTCGATGTTCCACGCGTCCCAGGCCTTTGGTTTGTCTCGAAAAGCTTGCAGGAGATTTCCGCAGATAGCGTCTTTCGGACCGCCGGTGTCCGTTTCTGCCGGTGCCAGGGATTCCGTGTTGCTCCGTTTGTCAAAAAAGCTGGTAACGCAACCGGTGTGCGCATCTATTTTTACGAGTACAAATTCGTTTTCCAGCGTGTCCGCGGAACTTTTCACCGCGGGGGTTTGCGGCATGACCTTTTCCGCCGCGCGAACATAGTAGGTCTTGTAACCAAGTGCGGGAACGCTGGCTTCGACCAGTAAACGAGCGCGACTGGTTTCGCTGTCGTGCGTCAGCAATTGCGACGGCACAATCTTCCCGGAAAAATCTCGAACCTCGATGTGCTTAGCAATGCCGGGAAGTTGCACCTCGACTTCTATCACTTCCTTCCGCGGCCACGACAGGGAGTTGAAGATCACCACTGGCACGCCGGGTCCCAGGGTATTGATGCGAGCAGCAAGTTCTTCGAGGGATCCATGCAAGATAGCGTGGCCTGCTCGGCCGACATCTTCAAGATTGCGCTTGGCATCAAGATAGTTCACGGCAATCCCCGACCCTGGCATGATGTCGTGGAAATCGTCGAACAGCAGCCGTTTCCACCCGCGGTCGAAATCTTCCGAGGGGTATTTGCGCCCGTACAAAGTGGCGAGTGAAGAGAATTTCTCGGCATTGAGGAGCAGCTCTTCCGTTTTGCGAATGCGCTTTTTCGTTTCCGCCTGCGTGGTCATGACGCCGCGGTGATATTCAAAGTAGAGTTCGTCGCGCCAGGTGGGGACCTGCATGCCCGGAAGTTTCTTTTGCAGATCATCGAAGAAGGAAGACGCCGTGGTGAACTGCAAATTGGGATACACGACATCGGGCTTCATCCAGCGCGTGGCGGTATCGAGCATGATTCGCGTCGGGCCGCCGCCATGATCGCCAACTCCGTAGAGGTGCAGCATGTCGGAATGCTGGTTCGCGTCGGTGCCGTAGAGCGAGGGAATCCAAATGGACAGGTCTCTGGCCATGCCGACGGGATCGGTATTCGCGGCATAATCGTGCGGAAAATACGTCAGCAGACGGCTCCCGTCGGGAGACTCCCACCAGAACAATTTGTAGGGGAAGGTAGTAAATTCGTGCGCCCACATCAGTTTTTGCGTCACGAAATAATCCATGCCGGACTTCTTGTAAATCTGCGGCAATTGCCAGTTATAACCGAAGGAATCCGGATTCCAGCCTATTTTTACGTCCACGCCGAATTTTTCATGGAAATAGCGTTTCCCCACAAGGATTTGGCGCACCAGCGACTCGCCGCCCGGCATGTTGAGATCCGGTTCGACCCACATTCCCCCAATCGCTTCCCAGCGGCCTTCGCGCACACGCTGCGCGATCTCCTTAAAGAGATCGGGATACTTTTCCTCCATCCAGACGTAGGTTCGCGCCGATGACATGCTGAATTTGAAATCGGGGTATTCGCGCATCAGGTCGAGAGCGCTGCGGAACGTATTGCGCACCACTTCCACGGTTTCCGTCCAGGGCCAGAGCCAAGCCATGTCGATGTGCGAGTTTCCGGCGGCGCGAATGGTGAACTGTTTCAGGAACGGCCGGAGCGGTTCGAGCTTGGCCTGCGATTGCCGCAGCGATTCGTCAAAGGCCCCCTGATCTCCGCGGTCAAGCGCCAGAAAATCAATGGCCTTCACAGCGGCGTCGAGCTGGCTTTCCCGCAGAGATTGGCCATCTGGAAACGCCGCGATCATCGGCCGCGCCGAAAGGATCTCCGCTCGCAAAATCCCGGCGTCGGGACGATTAGCGGGGGGCTCGATACGCAGCCGGCTTTCTGCAATTCGTGTATTCACTTGCGACGCATTCAAGCGCACCGCCATCAGGAATTTTTGGCCTGGCTGGGCATTCGAGGTGAGCGCTATCGGCTGTTGCGTGTCGTCGTCGCCGCGGGCCACCAGCGCGCCGTTTGAGAACACCGTAATCCCCAGCCGGTCGTCGGTATCGAAGAAAAGCTCCAGGTTCACCCGCGAACCCTCGGTAGCGTAGCCATTAATCTTCGCGGGAATCTCAATCCACCGGCGCAAAACACGCGAGCCGGTCTTCCACTCTTCGCGGGTCTTCACCTGCGGCCAATCCTCGTCACTCAATGCCGGGTCTTCGGGATGCGGCAGGTCCGCGTGGTAACGCCAATCTGGCAATGGCAGCGTGGTAAGCGACTCGAGACGATCGAGTATCGGCTGATAAGCGTCCGGCGGCTGGTTCGCTTGGCCGGAGCGGACTCCGCCACACGAAAGTGCGGCGAAAACAGTAGCGACGATGACTTTTCTCACTGGCGTATTCACCCGGTTAGGGCCGGATTTGTGGCTTCGAAGGAGATTCCCAAATTTGCGAAGTCCACTCTTTCCGATCGAGAGTCGTCCTGTCAATCCGTCCCCATGTCATTTATGCCTTCCTACGCATGTCATTCACGTCTTTATGGATAGAGGCCGTTCTTCCCCGCCGCAATGGCCCCGGATGCGCGTTTTCACCGGACTGCGCTCGTTTTAGGCTGTAATATGAAATCGTATGCGTTTGCTTTCAGGCCTTCCCTTTCTTGCGCTGCTGTTCTTGGCGCTGCCTGGCCGGCAGGCTTCTAAGGCTCCTGACCAGCCCCAGCCATTGCCTGGCAAGTTCACCGATGCTACGGCCACGCTTGGCCTGCACTTCCAATACTTCGCCTCCCACACTGCCAAACACTATTTGCCGGAAACCATGGGAGCAGGCGTGGCACTGTTCGATTACGACAATGATGGACGTCTGGACATTTTCCTGGTGAACGGCGCTCCTCTCCGTGATCCCACTCCGAAAGGCAGCATCCCGCAGAAATCCGGTCCGCAATACTGGAATCGACTTTTTCATCAGAAGCCCGACGGCACGTTTGTGGACGTAACCGAGAAGGCCGGGCTCGAGGGTTCCGGCTACGGCATGGGAGTGGCCGTTGGGGATTACGATAACGATGGCTACGAGGATTTGTATGTGACCGCCTATGGCGGAAACAAGCTCTACCACAACAATGGTAATGGCACTTTCACCGATGTAACCGAGAAGGCCGGTGTTGCGGGCAGCGGTTGGTCCACCAGCGCCGCCTGGGTCGATCTGGATGGAGATGGTCTGCTGGATCTTGTTGTTCTGCGCTACGTTCAGTGGGATTTTGATGACATCTGGTGTGGCGAACACAAAGAAGGTTACCGCTCTTATTGCCATCCCGACATCTTCCAGCCGGCTTCTCCGCTGGTCTATCACAATGACGGAAACGGCCATTTCACCGAGGTCTCCCAAAGAATTGGCCTTGCCAAGCCCGGAAAAGGGCTCGGCATTGCACTGGCGGACTACGATCGCGATGGCCACGTCGATGTGTTTGTCGCCAACGACTCCATGGTTCAATTCCTGTACCACAACAAGGGTGATGGCACGTTTGAAGAGGTGGGCCTGCTATCTCAGGTGGCTGTCGATGGCGACGGACGCACCTATGCCGGGATGGGCGTCGATTTCGCCGATTACAATAACGACGGCTGGCCTGATGTGGTGATCACCGATCTCGCCAACCAGCGCTACGCTCTCTACCAAAACAATGGCGACTCGACGTTTACGTATGCCAGCTTCAGTGCCGGCCTGGCGCGCTCCACCATGCAGCATTCCGGCTGGGGCGTGCGCTTCCTCGACTATGATAATGATGGCTGGAAGGATCTCCTCATCGCCCAAGGCCATGATCTCGAAACCATTGAGCTGAATTATCCCAACCTGCACTACCGCGAGCCGATGCTGCTGCTGCGCAATAGCGGCCGCGATTTCGGCGACGTTTCAAGGGACTCAGGTGCTGTTTTTCACGAGTCCTGGGTGGCCCGCGGCATGGCTATCGGCGATATTGACAACGATGGCCGCATCGATGCCGTGGTAACCACGAACGACGGTGCCGCCTACATTCTCAGAAACGAAACGCCCACGCAAAATCATTGGCTCACCTTGAAGCTGGTCGGACACAAGAGCAACCGCGACGCCATCGGCGCCGAAGTCAAACTTGTCACCGCGAAAGGCCAGCAATTCGCCACCGTTTCAACCGCAGGCAGCTACCTGTCATCGAGCGACAAACGCGTGCATTTCGGATTGGGTTCCGAATCCGTCGCTCAAACCATCGAAATCCGCTGGCCCAGCGGCATTCTCGAAACGCTCAAAGACATTCGCTCCGATCAGATTCTCGAGGTCGACGAGGCGCCAGCAGGAACCGCGGGCAAATGAAGCAGCCCTCTTTTTCTCATCGCTCCTCCCTATCGGCTCTTTTCCTCTGCCTCTTTCTTTCCATCTTCGCCGCAAGCCGTCCCGCCTTAACGCAGCAACCAACTCCACCGGCCAGTCAAACGCCCGCAACTTCCCCGCCCTCCAAACCGACCGGCATGGCCACTGGCGGCGCTCACGCTCCCATTAGGGACTCACGCTCGCGGCCCATCACCGCCGGCGGCTTCGTCGATGGCGCTCCCATCGTCTTTCTCGACATCACGAAACAATCCGGCCTCGATAAATTCCGTCATCGCTCCGGCACGCCGGAGAAATCCACGATCCTCGACGCGCCCGGCTCAGGCGTCGCGCTGATCGATTACGACAACGACGGCTGGCTCGACATCTACCTTCTCAACGGCTCTACCGTCCCCGCAATAAAGGGAAAGGAAGCACCGCCGCGCGCCATGCTCTTCCACAACAATCACGACGGCACCTTTAGCGATGTCACCGATAAAGCCGGCGTCGCCAATGAGCGCTGGGGGTTCGGCGTGGCCGTGGCCGACTACGACAACGACGGCTGGCCCGACATCTACGTCGCCAACTACGGCAAGAATCGCCTCTACCACAACAACCACGATGGCACCTTCACCGACGTTGCCGAAAAAGCGGGCGTCGCGCTAGGAGGTTGGTCCACAGGCCCAACCTGGGGCGACTATGATCACGACGGTCTCCTCGACCTCTTCGTTCCTGGCTACGTCAAATACGATCTCGATCGGCCCGTCTTCGCCGGAAAAGGAGGCGTCCCCGAAGGGGCGTGCCAATTCCGCGGCGTCGATGTTTTCTGCGGACCTCTGGGCTTGATCGGTGAGGGCGACCATCTCTTCCATAACAATGGCGACGGCACTTTTACCGACGTCAGCGTTAAAGCTGGCGTTTCCGATCCGCAGGGACGCTATGGGTTTGCTTCGGTGTTTGTCGATCTGGACGACGATGGCTGGCTCGATTTAGTCGTCGCCAACGATTCCGTGCCCAATTACTTCTACCGCAATCAGCATGATGGCACTTTCGCCGACGTCAGTTATATGTCCGGATTCGCCGTCAACGGAGATGGCCGCGCGCAATCGTCCATGGGAATCGGCGTCGGCGATTACAATCGCGACGGAAAACTCGATCTTTTCATCACCACCTTCTCTGACGATTACAAAGCCCTTTATCGCAACGATGGCGATGCCGCCTTCACGGACGTCTCTTTCAAAGCCGGACTCGGCAGTCCCACCATTCCTTTCCTCAGCTGGGGCGCCGGCTTCCTCGACTTCGACAACGATGGCCTGCTCGATATCTTCATCGCCAATGGCCACGTCTATCCGGTAGCGGACAGGGCCGAATGGGGCACAACTTGGGCCGAGCGCCCTCTGCTCTTTCGCAACCTCGATGGCGCCAAGTTCGAGGAAGTCCCGCCCGCCACCGGCAGCGGCCTTGCCGTCGTTGTCCCCGCCCGTGGCGCCGCTTTCGGCGATCTTTTCAATGACGGCCACATCGACGTGGTGCTCAACAACATAGACGCTCCGCCAACGCTGCTCCGCAATGCGGTGAACAATTCAAATCACTGGCTCACGTTGAAATTGGTGGGCGGCCCCAAAAGCCCGCGCGATGCCGTGGGGGCCAAAGTATTGGTGACCGCGGGAAGGGTTCGCCAGCGCGCCGATGTCTCTAGCGGTGGCAGCTACGCTTCAAGTTCCGACCCGCGCGTCCATTTCGGATTGGGAACCACCACCAAAGTCGATAAACTCGAAGTTCACTGGCCCAGCGGCGCCATCGAACAGATTCCCATCTCTGGCGTGGATCGCATTTTCACTGTCGTGGAAGGAAAAGGTGTCAGCCCTCGGTGAATCGCTATTTCTCTCCTCTTGGACCCTAGGAGAACGCCTCCATATCCCCAACCCTCGGACTGTCGTCCACGGTATCTTCCCAATTCTCAATCGCTTCCGTGCTTTGGAGTCTCCTTTCCGCCTCTCTGGCTGGCTGCCAACTTTCTAGAGACTTCTTGGTTCACCCGCCGCAGCTGGTGGCAAGGAAAATCGTTCTTCCCACTTTTCACTCATTATTCATAGCTCTGGTGACCATTCCTATCCTCCCGACCCTCCTTTTCTGCCCAATGATTCCTGATTCTTTCTCGACATTTATCCACTTCTGCTTGGGAACAAATGCCCTTATTCTTTTTGTTGTCAATTACTTAGCAGGGAAGGCAGAGACGACACTTTGATGCATTGACACCCACCGTCTTCTCCTCAAGACTCCGCCGCAACGGTGTGGGAACCTTTGTGGAGTTTTGTTTTTATTCGGATCTTGTGCGCGTTGGGGGTTACATGAAATCCTTCTCTGTTTTCCTGCGTAAAGCCGTCTCTATTTCCTCTATTTCCACGCCTGCTTGCTTGTCGGTCAGTCTGGCCTTTAGCCTGTTGTTTTTGTTGTTTCCTTCCGGACTACCGGCCCAAGGCCTCAGCGGCATCCGGGGCACGGTCACCGACCCGAGCGGTGCCGTCGTTCCCGAGGCCAAAGTTACGGCGACGAATGACGCCACGAGTGTATCTAGCCAGACGACCACGACTTCCGCAGGCACCTACACATTCACGGACCTCATCCCGGGAACCTATACGGTGCGTGTCGAGAAAACAGGCTTCGCAGCTCGGCTCCTGAAGGACGTTCACGTGGACGTCAGCAGAACGACGGCTGCGGACGCTGAGCTGACGACCGGGACGGCGAACGAGACGGTCGAAGTTGTCGCGCAGCAGATCGCTCTTGAGACCACCCAGCCTCAACTCGGCACAATCATCGAGAATAAACTCGTTGAGGAAGTGCCCATTCTCATCGGCGGCGGCCCCGGCAACATTGGCGCCCGCGACCGCCAGATTGATGATTACCTCTTCATCGCTCCGGGCGTGCAGGGAGGAGAATTCAGCCACCGCATCAACGGGGGCGTGGACTTCGAAAATGAAGTCGTTTTTAACGGCGTGGTCGCCGTGCAGTCTGAAACTCAGGGACTTCAATCGAACATCAACCCTCCGTTCGAGATGGTCAGCGAAATCCAGGTCTTGACGTCTAATTTCTCTGCCCAATATGGGCTGACGCAAGGTGTCGCATCCTACCAGTTTGCTTCGGGAACCAATCAGCTTCATGGCGACGCTTTTGAAATCGTCCGCAACACCGTTCTTGATGCTGCCGGGGCAAATCCGCCAGGCAGTAGCGCTTCAGGGAAGGGTCCCACTCCAACAATCAACCAAAACAACTTTGGCTTCTCGCTAGGTGGCCCGGTATGGATCCCCAAGCTCTACAACGGTAGGAACAAAACCTTCTTCCATTTTAGCGCCGATTGGTTTCGTCTGAATCTGGCCGACCAGGGTATTTTCACGGTTCCCACCCCGGCGGAGGTCGGCGGCGATTTCAGCGGATACTTGGATAGCAACGGAAAGCAGATTCCCATCTTCGTTCCTCAGGGCTTCGTCGCCCCTTCAGGCTGCATTGCTCCCGCCCCTGGTCAACAGTGGACTTTAAACAAGATTCCGACAGCCTGCTTCAGCACCACTTCCGCAAGTCTTCTCAAGTTTATCCCCGCGCCAAGCAATTCCGCGCTGAACAACAACGGCACTTCTTCCGTCGGGGTGCTCCCTACGAGACAGACCAATTGGGGCTTTTCCATTGATCATAATCTTACCGACAGACAAAAACTTCATGGCAGCTTCTGGCGGGACAATTACAACCTCCTTTCTTGCTGCAATGGCGGCATTCACGTCAATAATGAACTCTCCGGTTTGGAAAGCGAACCCCGGCTCGGTACGGGTCTCTTCCTCACTTATTCCAACGCCATTTCTAATAGTCTGGTCATGACTCTCGGATTTGGTTGGATGGGAGAGATCAACAACGAATTAAACTCTTTTCTCGGGGTTAGTTTCCCGGCCGTTGCGGGCTCCACCGCTCTTCCCGTCATCAAATTTGATTCTCCATTTGGGGGTCAACCCACGCAATGGGGACTAAATGCCAATGGTGAGACTTACTCCAAGAACCGCAAGCTGGGCATCGGCTTTGACAATAACTGGCTCCTCAGCCACGGGCGCCACACTATCAATTTCGGTTGGGAGATTCGCCGTTCCTATCAGGATGACCAGGAGTGCCAGCAATGCGGTGGCAGCTTCACCTTCCAGAGCCGTACCACCGCTGACCCAGCCAATATCGGCACGACGGGAAGCGCATTCGCCAGCTACTTGCTCGGCTATGCCGATGCTTCTCAGCGGCAATTCGCGATCGAAAACAGGCTCCGCAACTTCTATATCGCTCCTTATGTTCAGGACGATATCAAGGTTTCTTCCCGGCTCACAATCAATGTAGGTCTGCGCTGGGACATTCTTCGCGCCTTTACGGAAAACGGCAACAATGTTCTCTTCTTTGACCCCACCATCCCCAATCCTGGTGCAGTTGCTCCGGATGGCACTGCTCTTCTCGGTGCCGCCAATAAACTGGGGAACTGCGCTGTTTGCGCAGGCTATAGCCATGCGAATACCCATTGGAAAGACTTCAGCCCGCGAATTGGCTTTGCTTATAAGCTGAATCCCAAGACGGTGGTTTTGTCGGGGTTTGCCTTCAACTACCTCGATGGCGGTGCCTATGAGTATGGCGTCAACAAGGTAGCCGTCAATTACGGCAGCTTGCTGGGAGGCATCTTCAACGTGAACTCCCTCGGTTCGAACATACCCGGCTTCGGCCAGTGGGACGGCCAAAGCATTCCGTCGCCTGCCGAAACGAACTTTACGAACCCGGCCTTCCTGAATTCCACCGGCGTCTTGCGTCAGTTCGGCAAAGACCCAGGTAAGATTCCTTACACGGAGGCGTGGAATGCTGGTATCCAGCGTGAGTTGCCGGGGAATTTGTTCCTTTCCGTGGCGTACATCGGTAACCGTTCGCTTCATCTACCGTCCTTGCTGAATCCCATCAATCAGACGAATCCCAAGTACCTGACTCAATTCTGTGCGAGCGCAAACCCCAACGACCCCAATTGCTTAATGTCACCTAATTCTCCCAATTTTGCTTGGACCTCCGCAGCGTCGCAAGTGGCGCTTCAATCCGCGGGGTTCAGCCAGTGTCCAGCCGGCACACCCAGCGCGGGTCTTTTTGCGCCTTATTGCAATTTCCTCTCTGATTACGGGGCTGGAGCGGGCTTGCCACAAGCCTTGCTCCCCTATCCGCAGTACAACCCCAGCGAATCTTGCGGCGGTATTTGCAACAACTTCGATACCAACGGCTCCGCGTCCTACAATGCTCTCCAGGTCCAGACCCAAAAGCGCTTCTCGAGCGGCCTGAGCTTCCTCGTTGCCTATACCCTTTCGAAGACGATGGCGAACACCGATACCGGTTTCTCCACCTTCAACTTTGGCTCGGAAAACAAATTCAATCAAAAATCCGAGTGGTCCATCGCCAGTAACGACCAAACACACATCCTCAACATCAGCGGTGTCTACGAGCTGCCGATAGGCCCGGGCAAGAAATTCCTGAACAAGAGCGGCATGCTGACGAAAAACATACTTGGAGGGTGGCAGTTGAGCGGCGTTTTCCAGTACTCCAGCGGCACTCCGTTGCAGATTCTCTCGAACAACAATGATCCCTTTTTGAACGGATTCAATCGCGCCAACTTCGATCCCTCGGTGTCCTTAAACGTAAATTACAACAATTATTACAAGGGACTTCCCGTCTTCACCCAGGCGGCGTTTTCTGATCCGGGCTTCGCACAAGGCAATGCCCCCAGAGAGATCGCCCAGTTGCGCAACCCCTTCAACGCCAATGAGAACGTGGGTCTGGCTAAACACTTTTATTTTGGAGAACACGTTAACGCAGAGTTGAGGATTGAGTTTTTCAATGTCCTCAATCGTATGCAAATATGTGGACCAGACGCCAGTTTCAACGACGGCCTCGGCAAGTTTGGGTTTGTCAGTCCCAACGGAAGTGGTGGCTCCAGTACTTGCCAAAACAGTAATACGCCACCTCGTCAAGGACAAGCTTTCTTCAAAGTTAGTTTCTGAACACGGCGGACACACCCCCCGCCTCATTCAGTCGACAAAGCCGGGGCTTAACGGGCCCCGGCTTTCATTTCCTCAAATAAGCAGGCCAACATGAACACAAAGAGAAGCATTTCCTTCGCAAGATTCTTGCTTTCGACAGCATGTGCGGCCGCAGCCTTGTTCCTCGCACTACCCGCCTCGGCGCAGCAGCGGCAAGTGCTGCACACAAAGATTGCGGCCTTCCCAAGCGGGCGTCCGATCAGCCGCCTTCCCCAGTTGCAGCGGATGAACCTCGCGCTGACTCTGCGATTACGCAATCCCGAGGCACTCCAGCTCCTTCTGCAGCAGCTCTATAACCCAGCCAGCCCCATGTACCGCCAATTCCTCTCCGTTGAACAATTCACGGAACAATTTGGCCCCACGCCGGACGACTATCAGAAGGTCATGGATTTCGCGACAGCGCATGGTCTTACCGTCGCCAATAAGACTCCCAATCGTCTGGTTCTCGACGTGAGTGGCACGGTTGCCGACATCGAAAGAACCTTTCAAGTGAAAATGCAGACCTATCAACACCCCACGGAAAAGCGCACGTACTTCGCTCCGGATCAAGAGCCTTCGGTGGACATAGAAGTGCCAATCCAGGGCATCTCCGGCCTCAACAATTTTCAACCGCCGCGCCCCATGGGCCTGAAGTACGCCCGCAAGGGTGAGATCGTGCGCGGAAACCAGACCGGTTCCGGGCCTGACGGGTTTTTCCTGGGTAGTGACCTGAGAGCCGCTTACGCCCCAGGCACCACGCTGACTGGCGCGGGACAGGCGGTTGGGCTGTTCGAGTTCGGTCCTTACAACTTGAGCGACGTACAAGCCTATTTCAGTTTTATCAATCAGCCGCTCAACGTTCCCATCGTAAACGTATTGCTCGATGGCGTCAGCCCGGTTTGCGGCGCCGGCTGCGACGATGGCGAAGAGGTGATCGACATCCAGCAGGCCATCTCCATGGCGCCGGGCTTGTCCGCTGTGATCGTATACGAAGGAAACAATGACACGGATATGTTCAACCAGATGGCCACGGACAACATCGCCAAACAGCTGAGCTGTTCCTTCGGATTCCTTCCCGCTGATCCTTCCTCGGACCAGCCCATCTTCCAGGAGTTCGCCGCGCAGGGCCAGAATCTGTTTGTCGCCTCCGGCGATGGCGGGGCATACTTCGGAGCCCCGGCTGATTGCCAGAGTTTCAGCAATCTCAACGGCTGTATTTTCTACCCAGCGGACGACCCCTTCATCACAGCTACCGGCGGAACAGATCTGACCACGAATGGGCCAGCCGGACCCTGGCAATCAGAAACTGGCTGGATCGGCAGCGGCGGCGGTTTCAGTACGAACGGCCTTCCGATTCCGAGCTATCAGGTTCCCTTCATCAATGCCGCGAACCAAGGGTCCACGAGCTTGCGAAACATTCCCGATGTCGCAGCGGAAGCAAACACAGACAATTTCTTCTGCGCGAACGGCGGATGCTTCATCGGCGTTGGTGGAACGAGCCTTGCGGCGCCGCGGTGGGCTGGCTTTCTCGCGCTCGCGAACGAACAGGCCAACGGCACTCCCATCGGTTTTCTGAATCCGACCATTTACGCGCTCGGGCAAGGCGCAAATTACAACCTCGATTTCCACGACATCATCATCGGCAACAATTTCAACAGCGGCAATCCCGATCTGTTCTCCGACATTGTTGGTTACGATCTCGTGACTGGCTGGGGCTCTCCCAACGGTTCGGGTCTGCTGAACGCACTCGGGCCTGCTGCGACTGGTCCAAATTTCTCGCTGGCCGCTTCGCCAGCTACCCTGAACATCTCCCAAGGCCAATCGAAAATCACCACGATCACTCTCACGCCCGTGAACGGGTTCACAGGCACCGCAAATCTAGCAGTGGCCGTTCTCGGCCAGGTTGCTGGCGTTACCGCTACTCTCAGTCAATCGACGGTCGCAGCGTCGGGTCCCTCACCAACACTTACCGTTTCGACGACCAGCTCCACCCCCGGCGGAAATTTCCAGATCGTGGTCACCGGCACCAGCGGAGGGCTCACTCATTTCGCCTACGTGACGCTTGCGCTTCCAGGCTTCACCATCCAGACGCCCAGCAATGTGTTTCTCAACCAAGGATCGACCGCAAGCGCCGCGATCACGATCGCTTCTGTGAACGGCTTTGCGGGCACCGTGTCGCTCTCTGTATCCGGACTGCCAAAGGGCGTACTAGCGTTTTTCAAGCCCGAGCGGACGGCCACAGCGAGCAAGCTAGAGTTCCGAGCCTTTATACTGACCCAGACGGGCCCCTTCTCTCTTACGGTCACGGGCAAATCGGCCAATATCACACAAACAGCCACGATAACTCTCGAAGTGAGCGCCGCACTCGGGTCCACTGGCTTGGGAAGCCCTGTGGATCTCTCAGCCGCATATAACGTGGCGGGGATTTACACAGACGGATCAACTTTCGGGGATGGCTTGGATGGTGGCGGTGCCGCGTTCTCCGCGAATCTTTTGACACCGTCTCGGGTGCTCGATCTTATTCGATTCAAATTTGGGCCGGCCAATCTGCCAGACGCCGTCAGCGCCACCGGCCTGCCTATATCGCTCCCACAGCATCACTACGGTACTCTTCTTTTGCTGGCCACGGGTGTCCAAGGTAGCCAGGCGGAAACGGTAACCATAAACTACACGGACGGCACCAGTTCGGTGTTCAATCAGAACTTCAGCGACTGGTTCTCGCCGCAGAATTTTCCTCTCGAGACCGTAGCTGTCGCTATGCAATACCGCGATATTTTCGATGGTTCGCAAGACAACCGGACATTTAACCTTTATAACTACAGGTTTGTCTTGAACCATTCCAAGACTGTTCAGAGCTTCACGCTGTCCGGCAACCGCGACGTCATCGTGCTTGCCGCGACCCTGACGGAAGAGTTCGGCCCTCACTGAGGCTCGAGCCAAACAGGGCTGAGAGCCGAACGTTTGGTAGTCCATTTTTATTCGTTGCAGGCGTTGCGCTTCACCGTTGTGATATCCAGTAATGAATTTACTTATCAAGTATACACATTGCGCAATCTGGGGTTGTGTCTCCCCTCCAACGCTCCCAGCATCCGCAGTTCCGCGAGCCCACTCTCGGGCGCTTCTTCTAACCGGTATTTGGAAGTATCGCTGCCAAGCGCGGCCAATAAAGAGGTCAAATCTCCATCATCCCGCGCTTACAAAAAAGACCAAGAGGAATAGAATCAACACTTATGAAAAACATAGAGGGGAGGGGGGTGTTATGGTTAACCAGTCAGGGCTTCTTGATCCTCGCTATCCTTCTTTTTCACTACTTCTTTCTGGTCTCTTGTAGCGGCGCGCTAGGCTCTGTTCGTGCTCCAAATCCTCCCACTGCATCCCGTACCTCCCCTGCACAAATTGCTGCCCTCAACTCCAATCAGCAGGATGCGCCACTCGCCGCGGCCAGATCGCTTCTGGACCAGGGGCAGGTCAGTGAAGCTGGACACATGGTTCGCCAGTATCTCGAAACACATCCCGACTCTGCCGACGGCCATTTCCTGCTCGGCTACATCTTGTTCCGAGAGATTCAGACGGAAGCCAGATTGGAAACGACGGCGGAAAGTGTGAAAGATATTGTGGTTCGCCCCTCCGACGGCAAAACGCGAGACGAAAAAGCCAGGGATTCGCTCGCTGAATTCACCGCCGGCGCCAAGTACCATGTCCCTAACGCGTTCGACCTAAAAATTGCTGCCCTTGATTACGTCGTCCTTGGCGACTACGTGGATGCCGATAAATGGCTGACCCGCTCCCTCGAGTGGAACCCGCAGGACACTGACGGCTGGTACTATCTGGGCAGGGCACGATACAACGAGAACAAATTCGCCGACGCCATCAGCGCCTTTCAGCAGTGCTTGAAGCTCAGCCCCGGAAATGTGAAGGCGGAGGACAACCTGGGCCTGGCCCTCGCCGGACTTGGCCGCAATGAAGAAGCAACCGCCGCATACAAGCAGGCCATGGATTGGCAATCGAAAGCATCGTTGAAAAACTCTGGCCCGTACATTGATCTCGGCAGCTTGCTCCTGGATGAGAGTCGCCCCGAAGAAGCCCTTCCGTATCTTGTTCAGGCTGTTGAGATTGCTCCGCGCGAGTCTCGGGCGCACGAACTCTTGGGGAAGGCCTACACGCGCATGGATGAACTCCCCAAGGCGCAAACCGAATTGGAAAAAGCAGTCGAGCTTTCTCCACTGAGTGCCAATCTCCACTGCATGCTGGCCCCCGTCTATCGCAAACAGGGACTCACAGCGAAAGCGAAAGTCGAATTCGACCGCTGCGCCGCACTTAGCGGCAGCCATTCGATGCCGGAGTCACCTAGGCCGTGAATTATTCAGACAGGCCGGAAGTTGTTTGTTTCTCTTGAATTTGGCGTCGAACGGATTTGTTGTCAGGCAGAATTTCAGGGGTCCTTGTTTTTTTCCTGGAGTACTTGCTTGGCGCGTTCAGCCGTCGCCGCCCGGGCACTCTCTTCCAACTTGCTGAACAATTGCATTTCCGCCTGAGCTTCTGGCGTTCTTCCAACCGCACGGTACGCTTGCGCCAGCAAAAAGTGTGGCGTGGGCTCAGCCGGATCGGACTTCTCCACCATCTCAAGATCCTTCACGGCTTCTGAATGGCGCTCCAGATTGATCAGGGCCCGCGCGCGATCCAGCCGGGCCTGCGTCAGGGTTGGACAAATGTCCAACGCCTTTTGTACCGCCGCCAGGGCCTCCTCGGAATTTCCGTGCTGCTCGAGGACAATATTTCCGATTTTCCACTGCGCAAGGCAATTCGTCGGATCGTTAACAAGCTCGGCGTTAAACTGCTCGGTGGCCGCGTCCCACATTCTGAGTGACCAGTATGCATTGCCAAGTGCATAGTGGGTGCCTGCTTGTTCCGGCGCCCTCTCCACCGCCTTCTTGTATTCCACCAGCGCGCCGTCAAAGTTCTTCATGCTCTCCATGATCTCGCCCGAGATCTCATGAACCCAGACAGAAGTTGGGTCGATTTCGTTGAGTTTCGATAGCGCTTGTTCGGACAGTTTCATGTGGACCTTGCCGAGCAAGTACCAGATTTGCTGATTTGCTGGTTCGCGCTGCGAGAGGAGCCGGAGATGGTCCATGGCGGGATTCAGCTCACCCAGTTTGATCAGATCGTTCGCGAGGTAAAGCTCGGCGTTATCATCCCTGGGATTGGCACGCACGGCCGCCTCCAGGTTGCGGCGCGCACCAGGGTAGTCCCCCATCTCGAAGCGAGCGATTCCCAGCAGCGCTGCTGCCGATGACATTTTCGGGTCCAGCTTCAAGCCTTTTTCGAGAATTTCGGCGGCCTTCTTGTAGTCGCGCTGCCGCAAGTAGACAGCACCCAGATTGTTGTAAGCAGCCGGAAGGCGCGGAGCAATTCTCAGCAAAGATTCATAACTTGCTACGGCTCCCGTCAAGTCGCCCCGCGCTTGAGCGGCCTTAGCTTGGGCATAAAGTTCTTGCACGCGCGAGTCATAGGAAGCGGGGTCTGTTTGTGCCTGAAGAGCTGCGAAGGAAGTGAAGAGGAGCAAGAGGAGTCGAAGAATGGAGCTCCCTTGAATGCCCGAGAGTTTGTGCACGCAAGTGAGACCCTGAGGAATCTGGGACATGCGCAGGATTTTACACTGCCAGAAGGCCCGATCAAAGGGCAGGACCATGCTTCGGAGGGTTCCATTAACGTCATCCGCCAGCCGTTGGGCGCAGGTGCCGTCTCCTCCTTCGGCACCGCAACGCCGGTACCAAAAGGAAGTTGGGAGGACCGTATTGAACCCTCAGAGTACGCGTGCTACGCTGCTCCCCAAAGCTAGGGGTGGTGTCCGATGCAGGCCACTGAAAGTAGCGAACAGACTCGCGGTTTCGGGGTTTTTGAGGTTGACTTGCGGGCCGGCGAGCTGCGCAAGCGCGGCGTTCGAATCAAACTGCAAGAGCAGCCCTTCCAGATTCTCTCCCTGTTGACAGAGCATTCTGGCGAAGTGGTGACGCGGGAAGAACTGCGCCAGAGGCTGTGGCCGGCCCACACCTTCGTGGATTTCGACCGTAGCCTCAACAAAGCGATGACCAAGCTGCGGTTCGCCTTGGGCGATTCCGCGGAGAGTCCACGCTATATCGAAACCGTCCCGCGACACGGGTACAGATTTCTGGCTCCTATCAACATGCCTCGCGAGGGAGCAGCCGCACCTGGCAGCCCCGTCGGAAACCACACGGACGAACTATCTCGAGCCCACAGGAAGTCAAGCGAACAGCGCTGGCGGACGCCATCAGCCCTGGAATCCCTAAACCTCAAAACTCCGGCGGGCCGGAAGCGCATTACAGTTCTTTTCGCGGCCGTGGCCGCGGCCAGCATATGCGTGTTCGTGTACCTGCGGATTCATCAATCCGTGGTTCTAGGTGGCGCTTCGGGGATGGTCAGCCCTCGGCGATCTGTTGCGGTCCTTAGCTTCAAGAATCTATCAGGAGACGCTCAGGAAGCATGGCTTTCCACAGCACTCTCCGATTGGCTCACTACAGAGCTCACAGCCGGAGAACAAGTGCGAGCCATCCCGGCAGAGAGTATCGCGCGTATGAAGATGGAACTCTCTTTGCCTGATATGGAAAGCCTGGGGCGGGACAGTTTGACGCGAATACGGAAGAATTTGGGAACCGATTATTTGGTCGCGGGTTCTTATGCAGCGCTGGGGGCAAAGTCCCAAGGCCAGATTCGCCTCGACCTCCATCTGCAGGACACGCGAAGCGGTGAAACGGTCGCGGCGATTTCCGAATTGGGGACCGAAGCCCGGCTCCTGGATCTGGTTTCGCGGGCCGGAGAACATCTCCGGGAAAAACTCGGTATCCGCGCGGTGACCCGGGAGGAAGCGGCGGAGGTAGCTATCGCTCTTCCCTCGAACAGCCAAACAACGAAGCTTTTCTCGGAAGGACTCGCAAAGCTGCGGGTTTTCGACACTCTGGCTGCCCGGGATCTGTTGCTGAGGGCGGTAGCCGCCGAACCGGAGTATGCGCTTTCCCACGCCGCTCTGGCGAGTGCCTGGGAACAGCTTGGTTATGACGAAAAGGCGCAGGCGGAGGCGAAGAAAGCGTTCGATCTCTCATCCAGTCTTTCGCGAGCGGAGCGATTGCTTGTCGAAGGTCGTTACCGCGAGACCAGCCGGAACTGGGGAAAGGCCATCGAGATTTATCACGCTTTGTTCGACTTCTTTCCGGATAACCTCGATTACGGGCTAGCTTTGACAAACTCCGAACTCATGTCGAACAAATGGCAAGATGCCCTGGCTACCATAGACGCCCTCCGGGCATTGCCGGCCCCCCTTCGAGACGACCCACGAATCGATTTGGCAGAAAACGACGCCGCGAGATCCCTTGGGGATATGAGAAGGGCGGAAGCAGCGCTAGCGAGGGCCGCGGAAAAAGCCCAGGCGGCGGGAGCCTCTCTGCTTCTCGCCAAGGCGCGGCGCGAGCAAGCGTGGCTTTTTGAAAACTCTGGAAAACAAGCGGAGGTCGAAGGAGCCATTCGTGAAGCGAAGCAACTTTATGTAGTGGCGAATGACCGGCTTGGTGTAGCAGCGACTGCAACTTTGGAGGCCATAGCGCTCAAACGACAGGCAGACTACCTCGGAGCGCGGAAGAAATATGAAGAGTCTCTGGATATCTATAGAGAATCGGGCAACAAAATGAGTTTGAGCAACGAATACAATAATCTTGGGGATATCCTCTTCTACCTCGGCGACTTG
>Ga0210399_10000628_pt1 | contig 28194 bp, 44 predicted proteins | sample IncBWC14MmetaG_FD_150865 | JGI IMG/M metagenome (GOLD analysis project Ga0210399, IMG submission 150865) | Forest soil microbial communities from Barre Woods Harvard Forest LTER site, Petersham, Massachusetts, United States - Inc-BW-C-14-M | ecosystem: Environmental > Terrestrial > Soil >... | reverse complement strand
TCGCCCAATATCGTTCGGGGCGAAGCCCCGAACACCGCATTCTTTCAGTCCGGGGACGGGTCCGGGTACGGGTACGGGTCCGGGTCCGGGGACGGGTCCGGGGACGGGTCCGGGGACGGGTCCGGGTACGGGTCCAAAGAATATTGGCTGGCCACAGTCGATGCTTTCGCATCGAAGTGGCCAGACACTTTGCGCTCGCGGCTCGCTGCGCTACGCCACGAGGGAGCAACGATCGCTTTTTGGCGATCCGACGAAAAGGGTCTGCCGTCAAACGGCGGCACCAAAAAGATTGACGCGGCCGCCCCAGGCATCATTCACACCGCGCCGGGTCCACTCAATCTCTGTCACGGCGGTACGCTGCACGCCACGCATATCCCGCCAAAATGGGAAGGATCGCGATGGTGGATCGTCGCGATGATTGGCGCTGTCGTCGGCGACAATGAAAAGATTGGCGCACTCAAGCGCGAGATCGTCGGCGAATGTTTGTAGTCACCATGGAAGAGGTCATAGACATCCTCCTGACCCGCCTCAAACACGCCGAGCGCCGGGCTCTGCACACCCGTCGCGTCGCCGAAAAGGGCCTAGGCACCCACAACACCAACGCCATCTGGGCACGCCAGCAGCGCTTATCCAGGGAATGGGGCACCGTTGCAGCTCTGACGCTGGCGATCGACACCCTGCGGAGCGTAAAGCAATGAGCCTCGGCTACCTTGCCACAGTTTACACCCACTACCGCGGCGGCCTCGACCGCGCCCACGAGGACGCCTGCCGAATCGCCGCAAAACTCCTATGGTCCGGCGTCATGGTCTATTCGCCGATCGCCCACAGCCACCCCCTCGCCATCCACGGGGCGCTTGACCCCCTCCAAGTCGAATTGTGGTACAAACACAACGAGTTAATGATGGACCGTTGCGACACGCTGATCGTCGCGCTGATGGCCGGCTGGGACAAGAGCGAAGGAATAGCCCACGAAATCAACTACTTCCTTCACATGAACAAACCCATATATAACCTTGATCCGCATAGCCTTTCGATGAAGAGGCGGATCGGGTTTCCGGTGGCGGTATGAGCCAGCGCGACACCTTCGATATGTTCGCCCCGCCCGAGCGCGGGCGATTCGGCGACAATGAGACCCAAGTACGACCAGGCAGAGGCCCGCGGGTCACCGGCGCGTCGGATTTGCTCGACCTCACCTTGATGCTCAAAGCCCAAACCGGGAAAGCTATTGGCGTCCTCGATCCTGCAAAGCCGGCGCTCAACAACGGCCAACCGATCTGGCTCCCAAAGTCGCAAATCGAGTTCGAGCCCGGCCGCGGCGGCGTGGTCGTTGTCACAATCCCGGAGTGGATGGCGCGGCAAAAGGGGCTGATTTGATGGCCCGAGCCGAACTCGCTGCACTACAACCCGGCATGGACGCTCCGCCGAGCGCGTGGGCGGCCCGAATTAAGGCGTGCTGGCAGGCCAGTGTCGAGGGCATCATCGAAGCCGGCCGGCTATTGACCGAGGCGCGACACGCCATCGGGCACGGTAAATGGCAGGAAATGTGCGAAAAAGACCTACCTTTCACCCCCCGCACGGCCCAGATGCTCATGGCAATCGCCAAAGACCCCCGGCTTACAGACGCGAAACGTGTTTCGCTTTTGCCGCCAGCGTGGGGAACCCTCTACCAGCTCACAAAACTTGACGACAAAGCGTTCGACGCGGCGATCGAGCAGAAGGTGATTCGGCCCGACATGGAGCGCCGGGACGTCAAGGTGATGCAGAGCCGGGAGCGCCGCACCACTCGCGAATCTGAACTCGGCCGGCGCCAGCAAGTGCTACCGCAAAATAAATTTGGAATCATCTATGCGGATCCGCCTTGGCATTTCGAGGTGTGGTCCGAAGAACGTGGCGTCGAAAAGTCGGCTCAAAATCAGTACCCGACGCTGACGGTCGAAGAAATTTGCGCGCTGCCAATAAGAGACATCGTAGCCGACGATGCTCTGCTGTTCATGTGGATCACGTCGCCGAGGTTGTTCCGCGCGCCGGAAATCTTTGCGGCATGGTCGCCCGGTGAGCCGTGGGCTTACGTGACCAATTATGTTTGGGACAAAGAGAAGATAGCGACCGGCTATTGGAATCGCAATCGACACGAAATGTTGCTCATCGCGAAGCGCGGCAATGTACCGCCGCCGCTGCCGGAGCAATTAGAACCATCAGTGTATCGAGAACCCTCCACGCGACACAGCGCAAAGCCAATCCACTATTGCGAACTCATTGAGCGTCAGTTTCCGACGTTACTCAAGGTGGAATTGTTTCGACGCGGTCCCGCGCGACCAGGATGGACCGCATGGGGCAACGAATCACTGCCACCACACAATCCCGAGACTGGCGAGATCATCGAAACACCGCAGGCGGCGGAATGAGTTTACGCGCAACCAGGTGGGCATTTATGCTCACACCAAAAACAGCGGCAGCAAAGCTATGTGCAATCTGGCTGTCGGATAATGGTGCGGACGACGGCAGTGGACGGGTGGAGTTGGATCAAATTGCGGGATGGTGCTGCTTGAGCGTTGAAGCTACTCTCGCGGCGTTCCAAGAACTCAATAGGAATCAGGGCGTAGGATGGCAGTTAGAAGATTCATCCGTATTATTTCAACTTCCAAAGGCAGCGTGGGAAGAGATTATCAATGAAGTCGACCCAAGGACTTTTTTAGAAGCAAGCCTTTATGTGATGACCGGAAAGCACGGCGTAAAAATTGGCGTCAGTCGCTACGTCAAGGCGCGCGTTGTCTCACTTCAAATGGCAATGCTCGACGATACAATTACGTTGAGATGGGCCTATACGACGACTGAACCGCGGGCTTTCAAGGCTGAAAGATTAGCTCACCAATTGCTCGCCGATAAACGCTCGTCGCGGCTGAGCGCAGAATGGTTCACTGTTGAGGTGCAGGAAGCAATAGACGCTGCGACCACAGCATTAAAACAGGTGGGCTAATGGGGCAAAAACGGGGGCACGGTTACATCGCAATAGCGCGAACCATCTTCGACCATCCGCTATTGCAAACAAAAAAACCTCTCTCGCGACTCGAAGCCTGGGAATGGCTCATCAATGCCGCAGCGTGGGGACCGCGCGGCAACCGCAACAAATTTGGTGCGATCCATACTGAACGCGGACAATTGTGCATAACGCGCCGACAGCTCAGTGCCGCTTGGCACTGGCCGAAGTCGAACGTCGACCGTTTCCTCAAACGGCTCGCTGCGGAAAGCATGGTTTTATTGGGAAAAGCGTTAAATGGGCCAAAAACCGAACCAAAAAACGGGGCAATAATCGGTTACCCCATGACCATGGTAACCATTTGCAACTATGAGAAATTTCAAGCCTCTACGCTTTATGCGGGCCACAAAGCGAACCAACAACCGGGCCAAAAAGCGGGCCAAAACTTGCCGCTACTGCCCGGAATCGTTGATGATTTTGAAACGCAAGCACTTAACCAACAAAAGAAAGAGTCAAGAGTCTGGTCGTCCAAAGGAAACCGATCGAAGCCGCCGCATGGCGCAAAAGGTCGTGGCATGATATGGTTCGACCACGGCACTTCCGAGTGGCAGGCTTACGCCAACGATTACCGCGAGGTGTGCGGCGCTGAAAAACTCCCTGAAAACCGTGTGGGCGGACGAGGCAACTGGTTTCGATGGCTGGGCGAGCGGCACAAGGCCAAAAGCGCATGAGATACGCATCCGGCCTGCCACTATCGGAGGCCGAGCGGCAGCGCTGTGCCGCGCGCCAAGCACAGACTGTCGCCATCAAGGCTGCACGGCGCAAGGCCTGCCGCAGCGGTCATCATTACGATCAGCCAGGCACGCCAGAAAGCGCAGCGCGCGATCAGCGAATCATGGGCGAATTTGATGATGACTGAAACCGACTGGTTCATGGCCCGGAGGGTCCGCGGCACCGACGCCCATGCGCTCTCGATCCTCGCGCGCTACGGCGTGCCGAGCTACTACCCGAAACTCGTGGAACTTCGGCCGATGCCGCAGCGCCGACTGTCGCACTCACAGCGCATGTCTGGAATCCATATCCAGATGCCAGTGCAAGCCCCGATGTTTCCAGGCTACGTGCTGGTCCAGGTCGAGGGCGTAGCCTCAATCTCGTCGATCTGCAGCGAAGCTGGAATAGGCGGCTTCGCCTGCGAAGGCGAGCGCATGGTGAGGATCAAAAGCCACGAACTCGCGCGCATGCGCAGCCAGGAAAACGGGGGACTCATCGACGGCAAGAAGAGCCTGCGGGTGCTGTTTGCTATCGGTGACGAGGTGACGATCACCTCTGGTCCCTTCGCATCATTTCCGGGAGTAGTGGAAAACGGCCTCGACGTGGCTATACAAGACCTTGACCCGACCACTAGAATCAAAGTTGCTGTAAACCTCTTCGGCAGGCCCACTCCTGTTGACCTCGAAATCTACCAAGTCGCCAAGCGTGCGTAAGCCCAAACCCCCATCCCGCAAGCGTTCAGCCACGGCAAAAGCCACGCGGCGTGCGAAGCGCGCTCTGTGCGATATCTGCCAGGTCACTGAGCCAGCGTTAGTTTGCGTTGGGTGCATTGAACGCATGGACTTGAAGCGATGACCGCCAAGCGCATGGTGCTCAAACTCACCGACGAGCAGCTGGCGTGGGTCGAACAGGCCGCAGCCGACGAAGGGATTGATTCGGCGACCTTCGTGCGGATGATGATCGACCGGCTGTCCAAGGGGCGTGCGCCGCTGATCTCGCAGATGGTCGCGGTTGAGGCTATGCCCGAGCAATATCCAGTGAGCGCAGCAACCGCTGCAGCCGTGCGGTCCTTTGTGGCACCTAGCGAATTTGCTGCGCAATTCAGCGACTTAGCAACTGCGGACCCTGCAGCCGTCCGCGCCGCGCTCGACCGGGAACCCGCCAAGGAATTTGTGGTCGATTGGGAAGCATCCAAGGCCGTCGCAGCAATCTCCTTGCGTTCGGTCGAGTGGGACCGCTATAATCCGCTCCCGAAATGAGGCAATCCCGCCTCAGTTGCGAATCGCTATGAATCGACCGTGTCATGGGAGCGCTGGTCAATCCCCGCCATGAACTGTTCGTCCGGGAGTGGGTTGAACTCGAACTCGACTGCGACCCGAAGGCGCGAGCCAAGGCCTACGAGCGCGCCGGCTATGCTCCTGGTGTCGAGAACGCCCGACGTCTCTCCAACACCGTCGATGTCAAAGCCCGCTTTCGCGAACTGTTCGGCCAGGCGCTCGAATACCGGGATGTGCGTATCGCCGCAGTGGTGAATCGCATCGACCGAATTGGGCGCGCAAACCTGGTGGACTTCTTCGAGCGCGGACCCGAAGGCAAGCTGCAGCTCAAGGACATCACCACCTTGCCGCGGGAACTCACGGACGCGCTCGCGGCGATCGAGTGGGACGAAGACGGCAATCCCAAACTGAAGCTCTGGGACAAGAATCAGGCCAATTTCACGCTCTTGAAGCACATGGGCGGCATCGCCCCGGAACAAACCGGAGCCACGAACGTCGTCAACGTCGGGGCCTTCTTTGCGGGGTTGAGTGTCGACGATCAGCGCGCTCTTGCCGAAGCTCTCGAAGCTATCCCCAACGGGCCGGAGCCTGTTGGTGGCGAAGCTGCGGCAGAACATCGCCCGGAGTGATCCATACCGGGCGCTCTATCGGCTCTATCCCGATACCGGACCTCTTCGGCGGGAACTCTACGCCCGCCACATGGAGTTTTTCGCGGCCGGCGGCGAGCACGATCCGATCGAGACCTGGTGCCCCGAAGGGTGTGACGGTTCCCCGCATCGCGAGCGCATGGCGCTCTGCGCCAACCGCGTCGGCAAGACCCTCGGCATGGGCGGCTACGAAACCGCGCTGCATCTGACCGGCCGCTATCCCGAATGGTGGCCTGGCTATCGCTTCAACCGACCCGTCGACTGGTGGGCCGCGGGAAAGACCAACGAAACGACCCGCGACATCATCCAGAAGGAAACGCTGTTCGGTCCGGTGCAGTGGAACGGCCGCTTCAAGAGCGTCGCCGGCACGGGTCTGATCCCCAAGAGCGACATCGGCGCCATCACCTGGAAACGCGGCGTTGCCGACTTCATCGACACCATCCAGATCAAGAGCCAGTTCGGCGGCTGGTCGACGTTGGGGCTCAAGAGCTACGAGCAGGGCCGCGGAGCGTTCGAGGGCACGGCGAAAGACGGCGCCTGGTTGGACGAGGAACCGCCGATCGAGATTTACACGGAGTGTTCGATCCGGTTGATGACCCGACGGGGAATGGGTATTCTAACCTTCACGCCGCTCGAGGGCATGTCGGACGTGGTGCAGGCGTTCCTGCCGGGTGGACGGTTGCCGGGAGAGGTGGATTTTTGATTGCGACACAGGGGCTTTCGTGATTCACTTGGCCTATGTGGACAGTGATTTCGGACGGTCATCGAGTGTGCATCATGTGCCGGGAGCGTAAGCCGCTTTCGGAGTTCTATCGGTGCAAGTACACGACTGCCTGCAACAATCCGAGTTTTCGCTACGATAGCCGCTGCAAACCTTGTGCGCGAGCGCGGCGGCGGAAATATCCGGCATTAGGTAGCAAACTCACCTATTGCCCCAACGCCAATTCACAGACAAATTGCGAGGTAGCTATTGCGGGATTCATGATTTGTTCTAATATACCCGATTCGGCGAGTTTGGAGGCTCGGCTTCTATGATTCTCACGGATCGGCAAATTCAAGAGGCCGTCGCCAAGGGTGATATTCTTATCGAGCCGTTCGATAAGGGTCAGGTCCAGGCTGCAAGCTATGATCTGCGGGTTGGCGAACAGGGAGCCACCACGAGTGCCAAGAAAAAGATCAACATAAAACAAGACGGATACATCCTACTCTCTCCCGGAGACTTTGGTGTTGTTTGCGTTTTGGAGGAAATTAAGCTTGGGCCGCAATATGCCGCACGTTTTGGGCTTCGCTCTAAATACGCGCGAAAAGGCATAATCGCCACTACGGGTCCACAAATTGATCCTGGATTTCACGGCCGTCTTATCGTCGGAATGACGAATCTGACGCCTAAACCAGTTTCGCTTCCGTACAAAGATGATCTTCTCACCGTCGAGTTCCATCGCTTGGAGGAGCCCGCCCAAAAACCCTATTCTGGGCCGTACCAAGGGAGGATGGAATTAGGCGCCGAGGAAATCGAATTTATTACGGAAAGCGAAGGGATGGCCCTTTCGGAAGTCCTAAACACCCTGCGCTCCCTCAGTGCGAACGTCGGGACTCTAACATCCGACGTAACGTCGCTCACCACTGAAATGAGGCATTATAAATGGGTGATCCCGGTTCTGCTGGTAATCGGCATGGCAATAATTGGAGCGATTGTTGCGATCAAATGAAACTATAGGTCCCCTAATTGCACGGCCTCGCAACCGATTGCCACTAAAGATGCGAGGAAGAACGTCGCCGCGAATGTGCCCCGGCTGAGCTTGCTGGCGATGCTGGCCTCGGTTTCCTCAAGGCCATGTTTTTCGAGCCGTTCGGCAAGCTCCCGATAGCTTATGTCCGCCCGCTTCAATTCGGCCTTGAGGAACCGTTTTGCCCGGTCTTCCCATGAGGGTTGCTTGGCTGGCATGGGTCCGTCCTTTCATAAGCGAATAATTCATAGCATATATGACATTTTCCTGTTGACTGCAATAGCGTATATGCTATGTTCATGGCATAAACGCCATGGCACAGCATTTCCTCCTTTCCTCTCAGGCCCGGACGCTCTCGTTAGCGGCCGTGGCCCGTATGACGGATGAGGAAGCCTACGAGGCGTTCCAATTGGTCCGGTGGTCCGACAACGCGGGCGAGCCGTACTGCCCTCGGTGCCGCTGCGCAGCCCTCTACAGCTACCGCACGCGCAAGCTCTGGAAATGCAAATCTTGCTCGCACCAATTCAGCGTCACGTCCGGGACGATCTTCGCCAGCCGCAAGCTGCCTGTTCGCGACTACCTATTGGCAATCGCGATCTTCGTAAGACGAAATCAAGGACCGCAAGGTTTCTGGCGACGTTGAAATCGACGGCGCCTATTTCGGCGGCTACGTCAAACCGGCCAACTACAAGCAAAACCGCCGCGACCGTCGTCTCTGGAAAAACCAATCCGGCAAGCGCCGTTGTGTAGTCATCATGCGGGAGCGGAACGGATCGTCGCTGCCCTACGTCTGCCGCTCTGAGGAATTGTCGCTCCCGGTTATTCAGGACCGCGTGAAAGCCGGAAGCATCGTGTACGCAGACGAGGCGTCATGCTGGGACACGCTGCACTCCCGCTATCTCACGAAGCGCATCAACCACACGGAAGCCTATTCGACGGATGATGCCTGCACCAATCAAGCAGAGTCGTTTTTCTCCCGGCTCCGCCGCGCCGAAATTGGAACGCATCATCATATCGCTGGCCCGTACCTTGCGGCGTATTCATCGGAAATGGCGTGGCGTGAGGACAACCGGCGCCGAAGCACTGGCGAGCTTTATCTGGCGATCACTGATGCGGCTCTTAAGCATCCGGTGTCGCGTCAGTGGAAGGGATATTGGCAGCGATCAATTAGTCCGACTTTGGCTTAGGTAACCGCCGCTCGTGATACCCCTCTTTTTCGAGGGCCTGTAGTTCCCGAACCAAGATGTGAGTTGCAATTTCTGTTCTGGATCGGCCGCCCTTTCCTAAAGTGCCGAGCAAGATCAAATAGTCATCCTGTTCAATCGGCAATTTAATGGTCAACTCTCTGGACTCAGAGAGTTTTTCCGGCTGAGCCATACTCAAACTCGTAGGGTAATTACCTGGGTATTTATGGGGTAATTACCCTTGCGTGGCGAGTCGAATTGTGAGACACAATATGCAGCGTGAGCGACACGGTGAATCTCCCAGCCGTAGCACGATCGAAAGATCGGAGCGCAATGAGGGAACGGGGAGTCCCCTCCTCACGCCATTTTCTTTTTTGGCTTTAGGTGGTCCGTTCCGGGCTTAAGAAGCGTGCTGGCAAGAGCCTGCTCGCGAACAAGACGGCCATCGCGTAACGCGCGTTTCCATAGCCGTCGCGCCTCGTTCAAATGAATCCGGTGAAACGTGGCGACAAAAACCTCACCTTTTTTGGTCGCCTTTAGCGCGGCGAAAAACCCAATAAATTCGCGGCCATCGAAGCTAACCCACCAAGCGTCCAAAACATTTGGCGTCCGACCTTGGGCGCGAAATCCGTGGAGGAGAAGCGATGGCATGTGGCGATAATGCGAAAAATTAATATCGCCGTGCCGTTTTTGGAGCTTTAGGAGAGTGTAGTCGGAAAACCAAATCTCGACATGCGGCTTGACGCCAAGCAACCTCGCGCCGTCCGGGTCTAGGCGACCGGCTTCGACATACCCAAAGTACGTACCAGTGACGTAATTGGCGAGCGCAACATCGTCCATTGCAGAATCATCCCGCTCCCCCCGATTCCAGCGCGTCTAAATACCTACGTTTGCATGTGGAAACTAGCGAATAATCGCCCATAGCATGTATTGTCCCGGCCCCTGATCGGCTTTAACAACACCTTTCTCGCGTTGGCCCCTCAACGCGACGCCTACACGCTTAGTCATGAGCCGTAGGAGCTTTTGATCCTCGCGGTTCAACGCGCGCTCTGTGAGCAATTGCAGGGCAACGTCGCGGGCCGTAAGCGGCTCGCTCGCTTGCCGTAGGATGGACAGGCAAATCCGGGTCATCTGGCCCCGGTTGCTCCAATCCTTCGGCGGTCGGAACGCCTTGGGCTTGATCGCCTCGATTTTGAAATCAGGCTCGAATTGCAGGATCGTGGCGTCCAGGTTCTCCAGGTCGAGAACCATCTGGCGCAAGGCTTCGTGCGCCTTCTCTATGTCGCCAGCCAGTTGGGCGCGGCGCTTGACCAGTCCTGAGACAACGAAGGCGTTCATCGGTCGGCGAGATACAGTTTGTATCCCTCCATATGGCCCATGGCGTAAACGACCTGGTCCGCCCACCACGGGCAGCTAAACGGCTTCCCGCGCCGCCCGCGCACGTATCCGAGCTTAAAGCTTAGGTTCTGGTGCAGGTCCCGAAGCCAATTCATGGCGAGGACAGTAGCTTAGCGGGCAGGATAGGCCGATAGGTTGCTAGGTGAGTTTGCTACCTAATGCCGGAAATATCACGCAAACAAACCGCATATCAGCCGCGAGTACGCACAACGCTACCGCGCTATAAATCGGCTGAGTATGCTCGAATATAGGCGCCTTTACCAAGCGTCCGCGCATGGCAAGGCGATCAAAGCTAAAAACCAACGCAAGCGTAAGCATCGGTTGCGAGCGGCTGGTTCCTACAGTGACAACGATATTGTGGTGATCCTCAAAGCGCAGCGGCATTGCTGCGCAGGCTGTGGAAAGAGATTGGGCGACAAACCAACGGTCGATCACATCGTACCTGTGGCCCTTGGTGGAACAAATAACCGAAGTAATTTGCAGATGCTTTGTGTAACCCGCAACTGCAGCAAACAAGACAAGCGGCCAGAAGTTTGGTATAGACAGCGAGGATTTTTACTTTGAGCGACGCGCCATCCCTGTCCTCTGGTTCGCCAGAAGAAGTGATCCAAAAGCGATCCCGCTTTGTAGTGATGGCGGGCTGGCATGATTGTCCCCATCTTACCCCGGAGATGATCGCCGAAGAGAAGGGGCGCATCCCGCCGCACGAGTTTGAAGCCCGCTCCCTTGGAAAACCTTCGCTCGGCTCGGGCGCGGTCTATCCGGTCCCCGAATCGGAATTTGTCTGTGACCCGTTTGTCATCCCCGACTGGATGCCGCAATGCTACGCGCTCGACGTCGGCTGGAAACGGACTGCAGCATTGTGGGGCGCCTGGGACCGCGACAACGACGTGGTGTATCTCTACGGCGAACACTACCGCGGACAGGCCGAACCCGCGATCCACGCGCAAGCGATCAAAGCAAGAGGCGCTTGGATTCCGGGCGTGATCGATCCTGCCGCTCGAGGTCGTGGGCAGAAGGACGGTTCGCAGTTGTTCAACATTTACGTCAACGAGCTCGGGCTGAATCTCACCATCGCCGACAACACGCTGACCGGACCGGAATCGGGTATTGTCGCGGTGTGGCAACGGCTCTCGACCGGGCGCCTGAAAGTCTTTCGCACGCTGTTGAACTGGATCAAGGAATATCGGTTCTACCAGCGCGACGAGAACGGCAAGATCAAGGACGGCCAGCAGGACCACTTGATGGACGACACGCGCTATCTCGTCATGTCGGGATTGGCGGTCGCGACGATTAGGCCGGCGCATCTTTGGACGACGGGAAAGCAGCAAGGCACTTTCGAGAGCGAGTATCGGCCGTTTGCGTATGGGCAGCGATGAGCGCTGAACTGAAAGAGCAGCCAGCATTCCGACTGCCCAACTCGCGGACCTATGTGAACTCGCCGCAGCGTCCTATCCTCTCCGAAGAACCGGCGCTGCGTGACCGCCTGATCGACTACATCGCGCTGCGCGATTGCATCGGCAAGGACCTCGCTCGAAAGATCATTACCGCGATGGATGTGCATCAGTTGACCCTGCTCGAAATACAGATGCGCGGTAGGGCGCAGTTGCTGGCTCGGAAGATCGATTACGAGCAGTATCGCTACGGTCTGCCCGAGCATCCGCGTGAGATTGAATCCGACTATCATCCTTTCGCGTGAGGTGAAGCATGGGCGGAATCTTCGGTGGATCACAAGCCGCATCGCCACCCCCGCCGCCGCCGATCCCCCCGGCGGCGATCCCGCCGACGCTTGCCAAGCCCGAGGTCGCGCAAGCCGGCGCGAGTGAGTTGGCGAAAGCGCGTGGTGCTGCAGGGGGGACCGTGAAGACTTCGGCCCAAGGCGATCTGGTGAAGCCGATGACGGCGACGCCGGGACTGACAACGGGCTAGATGGTCGAGGCTCTAGCCTTCTTCGAGGATGCCAACGCATCCATGCTGGCGAAGACGCCGGCCATCATTCCGTGGAAGACGTGGACCTCTAATCAGGATTGGGAGGACTTCCGCAGCTATCTCGAGGTGCAGCTGTGGGGCCTTCGGCAATGGCGAACTCCGTGGTGGATGCACGCGGGCGAAATCGCCAACGAGATGCTTCCCAGGAGATACTTCTGGGTCATCACCCCGAACAACATGACGCGAGGCCTACCGATCAACCAGAACGTGGTTGATTCGACGGCGACGCAGGCAATCGGCGTTTGTGCATCCGGGATGATGGACGGCCTTTCGTCGCCAACAAAGATATGGTTCAAGCTCGACGCGCCCGAGGGCTTCGAGATCGACGAAGGCGGCAAGCTCTGGCTCAACGAGTTCCAGAGACGCATCTACGAGGTGCTCGCAGGCTCGAACTATTACGACCGGAAATACCAGTTCTACGAGGATCAGATCACGTTCGGCACGGCGCCGATGCTCATTTACGAAGACCGGGATAGGGTCATCGACTGCCAGGTGCCGTGCTTCGGCGAGTATTTCGGAGCCTGTGCAAACAACAATTCGATCGAGACGTTCTATCGCGAATTTGTCTTGACCGTCCGCGCAATCGTCCAGCGCTTCAGCCCCAAGGCAGTAGCGGGCACCGACGTTGGCGAACTGTGGAACTCGAAACAGTTGAACACGGAGTTCATCGTTGCGCACTGCATCGAACCAAACTTCCCGGCCGAGCAATACGGTCAGAAACCCAAACTGGGTGTTATTCCAGGCGGCTTCGCATATCGCGAGGTTTATTGGCTCCGCGGCATGTCGTCTCCGCAGCCTCTTGCCGTCAAAGGCTACCGCGAAAAGCCGTTCATGTACGCCCCATGGACGCAGCGGGCGAACGATCCTTATGGTCGGGGGCTCGGTCAGGATGCGCTGCCCGATGTGCGGCAGCTCAATCGACTGACGGAACGGGTAGCAGAGGCAATCGACAAGGGCATTCGGCCTTCGATGCTCGCAGATGCTTCACTCAAGAACGAACCAGCGTCGACCTTGCCAAACAAGGTCACTTACGTTCCGAATCTAACCACCTCCGGCGGCATGAAGGCAATGTACGAGCCCGACCCGAGGTTCATCGAGTTCGGGGACAAGATCATCGAACGACTTCAGACCCGCGTGGAGAAGTGGTTTCACAACGATACGTTCCTGATGATCTCGCAGATGGAAGGCGTGCAGCCGCGGAACGAGTTGGAACTGACCGAGCGCCGCGGCGAGAAACTTCTGAGGCTCGGCCCCGTCATCGAACGCAATCTGCGCGAGGACCAGATCGGACTGCAGCGCGTCGTGTCGATCATGAATCGCCGCGGTCTCGTTCCTCCACGTCCGATGTCGATGCGCAACGTACCGATCCAGGTCAAGTTTGTTTCCAAGCTCGCACTAATCCAACAGGCCGCAAAGACCGCCGGCATGGAACGAACGATGGTCATGGCGGGCCGAATGGAAGCGGCGATGCCGGGAGTGCTCGACAATATCAATTCGGACAAGTTCATCCGCGATTACGGCGAAGCGGTCGAGTATCCGCCCGAGGACTGGAACGATCCAAACACGATGAAGACCATCCGCGGACAGAGGCAGCAGGCGGCGCAAGCAGCGAACCAGGCGCACATGGCCGAGAAGGTCACGCCCGCAATGGCATCCGCCGCGCAGAACTTGTCGCAGACCGATACCGGCGGCGGCTTGAATGCGCTGCAGCTTCTGCTAGGAAACACAGGTGGTGCGCAGCCACCGGGGGTTGGCAAGTGAGTCGCAAAGTCGTCATGGCACCAGACTGTAACGGCAAGATGTTCCCGGCCTATGTGTCGAAGGACAAGGACGGCAATGTGGTTTATCTCGACAAGGCGCTCGAAGACTTGAGGCTCCGCAAACAATGAGTCCGATGACGCAACTTCTCATCGACCGCACGCTCGGCATGCTGGCCGGTATGAAGGAAACATTCGCCGCGAATAGTTTTGTTGCTGTCATGCCGCAACTCGTTGGCTCTAAAGTCCGGGCATGGGTGATGCTCAGCCACGCGGAATTTCTCGACATGTTTGGTTCGCCGAGCGGAACGATGCAATGACCGAAGACGTCAAGACCTACGAACCGGACGATCCGGCAAACCCGAACAACCTTGTTGTCCGGGGAAGCGACGGCGATCCGCTACCTCCTGCTGGCGCGGTGCGGATGATCGAAAAGGAATCGATCGAGCGCGTCATCGAGGGTTTGAAGATGGCCGAGGACGCCTGCCAGCATCTTGCCAAGGGCGAGACCGTCAAGGCTTCGATCTGGATCGACATTGCAGCCATCTTGGCGAAGATGCGCCGCGACGCTGTTACCCTCGCCGGCCACGACCTTGCGATGAAACAAGAGCAGATGGGAAACGTGCGCGGCGAGGCCTATTCGTGGGTCAAGGCGCGACGGAGATTCCTCGACGGCATGAAGCAGGCGACCGGCGGCATGCGCCAGCTTGCGACGTGCTTCCGGGGAGATTGGTCGTGGTCCTTCATGGCGCAGCAGCTGGAACGCCACGAGCACAAGTTCAAAAGGCTGTTGCTGCCGGAGAATCGCCTGCAGCCGGATGCCTCCCGTGCAAGGCGCATCATGGCGATGCCGTCGCCTTCGATCATCCTGCCGCCGGGGTTTGCCCGTGCTCGATAAGGTTTTGGCAAATCCCAAGCACAAGCCGCTTGATGATTCTTGGGACAGACACCTTGCCGAGCGCGCCGCCGATCGTATCCGGGAGTTCTGGTATGAGCAGGGTTATCTTGGAATCGAGACGGAAGTGATCTATTCGCCCGGAGGTTTCAAGAACGGCAAGTGGTTTCAGCCGGCTTGGGGTATCCGCTCCAACATCGGCCCGAACGGTTATCCGCCGAGGATTTGATGCAACCGCTCCACACCCGATTCAAAGACCTGCCGGACACGCTCGCGGCGTTCAGCCAGGGCGGGCGCGCGCATATCCGCAAAGAGGTCGACGACAAGTTCCGCCGCGGCTTGCTCGAGGCCGCACGACACGCGGGCGCGACGGCGCGCTTCCACATCGCCAATGCCTTGAGCAATGGACCATCCCCCCGCGGCGCCGCGGAGGCGATGGAATACTTCGGCGCCGAACTCGACCTGAAACTCAAACTCACGGCCGGTGTGGTCGACGGGCTTGAAGTGTCACTGCCGGGTTTCAAGAAGTGGTTGGAACTCACCGGCTTCGGCAACGACAAGACCATGATCCGCGGGTTTGTGGCGTGGGCGGAGTACGTGGCGGGCAAGCCGCGCGTGGATTCGGCGATCAAGGACGCTGCGGAGACGAAATCGTGATGGTTACTGACGAGCCGATGCCCGGAGTGCAGCAGCCCGGTTCAGTCAGCCTGTGGCTGTTGGCAAGGCGTGGCGATCAGATAAAATATCTGACGGGCTTTTCGCTTGAACAGTTTGAGCAAGCCAAAAAGACCGCGTTCTCCTACGCGGCTGAATACGACGAGATCATCATCCTCGATGCCACAATGCTCTATCGAGCGTGGCAGAAGGGCAAAGACGGTAAACCGCTCAATGCTACCGCCTAACGATGTCTGAAGACCAAGGCGTCTATGATGCCGGAGACCCACAGGCGATCGAAGCCCAACGGCTGCAGGCGCAGATCCGCGAGCGCGAGGACGACGAGACCGTTCGCATCTGGATGAATCACGAGAAGGGCCGCGACTTTCTCTACCGCTTTGTCTTCGACGTGGCGGGTGTTGAGGGCGAGTTCATCGCTTCCGACATCAATGGAAATACCGACGTACACCGGACCTTCGCCAAGATCGGCGAGCGCAACATGGGCGCCTGGTGGCACGATCGTATGAGGCGTCATCCCGAGCAGTACATGAAGATGCTGCAGGAACAGGAACGCGAACGCGAGCTGCGCGACGCGCGGCTCAAGAAGCAAAACGAGCAACAGGAAGCAAACGATGGCCGGCGAACAGAAGAGTGAACCCGCAGCCGAGACCGCTGGATTGCCAGCGTCGCCATTGGCTGGCGCCGATTCCGGCAAGCATGAGTTTGCGCCGCCTACGAATGGCAAGGATACCGCGCCGGCCGAGGTGAAGGCCGAGCCGCCCAAACCCGAACCCAAACCAGAGACAAAGGCCGAGGCGAAGGCGCCCGAGCCTGAGAAATCTCCCGCGGAAAGCGAGAGTAAGCCGCCCGAGACCAAGCCCGAAGCCAAGGAGCCTCCCAAGCCGGAAGCAAAAACCGAGCCGGAGAAAAAGCCCGAAGCCGACGGCAAGGAGAAGGTGGAAGCCAAGCCAGAGACCAAACCTGAGACCAAGCCCGAGGCTCCAAAGGAGCCGCAGGCGCCGCCGACCTACGACAAGCTCGCAATCCCCGAAGGCGTAAAGCTCGACGACGCTCGCGTCGCAAAGTTCGACGAGATCGTTGGTAAAGCAGAGATCGCCGCGAAGACTGATCCCCATGCTGCACTGGCAACATTCAGGCAGGATGCGGTCAACTTCCACCTCGAGGAAATCCAGCGCGTCGCCAAGGCCGTGTCGGACAATCAGATCAACGTGTGGAACAAGCTCGTCGAGACGCGGGTCAACGAACTCAAAAACGACCCCGAACTCGGCGGCAACCGCATCGAAACTTCGCTGGGCAATGCCAAGTACGCGCTCGAAAGCCTCATCCCCGGTTTTACCAAGGAAGAGGCGGCGGAACTCATTGGCGTCATGGACAAGGGCGGGGTCTCGCACCATCGCCTGACGATCAAGATGCTCAATGCGCTCTATCGCGTGTTTGCGGAACCCGAACCCGTCAACGATGGCAAACCGCTCAGCGAGCGGCAGGCCAAGGATGCAGGCAGTCGCGGTTGGTACGACAAGGTCGACGCCAAGACAGCCTAGCACCAACAGAAAGGTTTCACGCTCATGGCTTCCCTTACCCTCGCCGACATCGGCCGCCGCATGGACCCCTCGGGGAAAATCGCGGACATGGCCGAACTCATGTCGCAATGCAACGAGCTTGACGACGAAATGCCCATGGTGGAAGGCAACCTCACCACCGGACACGTCGTCACGCTGCGCACGTCGCTCCCGCAAGGCACGCTCCGTCGCTTCAACCAGGGCGTCGGCTACACCAAGTCGAACGCCGCGCAACTGACCTTCGGCATGGCGATGCTGGACGCCTATTCCCAGATCGACAAGAAACTCGCGGACCTCGGCGGAAACACCAACGCCAACCGCGAGAAGGAAGACGTCGCCCACATGGAAGGCATGTCCCAGCAGTGGACCGGCTATCTCATGTACGGCAATTCCTGGACCACTCCCGCGCAGTTCTCGGGCTTCTCGACGTACTTCTCGGCGATCGCCAACACGCCGAACGGCGTCAACGTGTTCAATGCCGGCGGAACCGGCAACTCGAATACGTCGGCGTGGCTGTTGGGTTTGGGCGATCAGACCTGCTACCAGATTTACCCGAAGGGTACAAAAGCGGGACTGATCTTCGAGAACAAGGGCGACGTGGTTCCGGCCTATGACTCTTCCTCTCGCCGTTACGAGGCCTACACGTCGTATTTCTCGCGCAACGGCGGTCTGGCGATCGAGGACTGGCGCTATGTCGTCCGCATGGCGAACTTCGACACCACGACCGCGGGTCTCGCGGGCGCCACGCCCCCGGACATCTTCGCCATCTTCTCGAAGGCGGTTGTTCGTCTGCCGACTGCCGGGCGGATGGTTTCGGGCATCACCAAGACCGACGCTCCCGACCGCATCGCTCCGGCGGTGCGTTTGAAGTTCATCATGGACCGCACCCTTCGGGAGTACGCCGACATACAAGCAATACGAGATAAAAACGTGTTGCTCCGGCCCGAGGACTATGCCGGCCGTCCGATCGTCAACTTCCGCAACGTCGGAATCGGCGTGGTCGACCAGATCCTCGATACCGAAGCGACGGTTTCGTAACCCAACGGGTGCCGCTTCGGCGGCGCTCCCCTCAAAACCTCAATCGAAAGGAGAGCACCCGATGGGTATGCTCGACGCGAACCTCCAATTCTCAAACGCCCAGGCGATCACCGCTTCGGCACAATCGACGAATTTCTACGATCAACTGACCGGCCAGCTTCTGACCACGACCTACACGCCTACCCCGGCCGGCTATATCTTCCCGGTCAACGAGACCTATTTCGGCGAGGACTTGGGCATCGGCAAAGGCCCCGGCACGCCGAGGGTCATCGTCAATACCGGCACGGCGTTCCTGACCATCGTGTCGTTGCAGGTGCAGTTCCAGGGCGCCCCGGAAAATGCGACGTCGCACGTTTCCGGTCTGCGGTCGGACTTGACCTTCGTGACGTACATCCAGACCGACACGATTGCGCTTGCTCTTCTCACGGCGAACACCCGCATCGCGTCGTTCGATTGGCCGATGCGCAAGACCGGAGCGGGCCTGCCGCGGTTTGTGCAGTTGAACTATGTGGTCTCGACTTCGGCGACCGCCGGCACCGTCAATGCCGATGTCACGCTCGGCGACGAGGACGCGCAGTCGAGTCTTCCGTATTATGGGTCAAATTTCAAAGTGGCGTCGTAGCCACTTTTTAATTGACTTCGTAGATCGTGAGAGGGGTCTTTCCTTTCTCACGATCTACATCGGACCAAACCCCACGCAGGATTTTCTCGGCACCTCGATAAACAGCACTTGCTAATTCCGGTGTGGCGTAATAGCCGAGCGAGATTTTGCGTCCCTCGTGCGTAATGAGAGCGTGCCATCGTTTGCTGAACTTGTGAAAATAAACGCCTTTCAGTCCGGCTTTGTTGTTTGATTGGATCGTGCGATTGTAGTGGTTTTCGGAGTGTGTTGCTTCGCGGAGATTTACGAAACGGTTGTCCGCGCGATTCATGTTGATGTGGTCGATGCAGTTAGCCGGCCACCGGCCAATCTGATAAAGCCAAACGAGTCGGTGCGCCAAGTAAATTTAGTTGTAAATGGCGATGATCGTGTAACCTGTTCCGGTTTTTGTGCAACCAGCAATCTTTCCTGCCCAATTGCTGTTCCAAGTGCGATCGTAATGGTCCCGTTCGTCCCGCCGCAGCCAAGTGAACGCGCCGGTCTCGGGATTATAGTGAACAAGCGCGCGTAATTGTTCGGCGGTTAGGGACTTGCCGATCTTGCGCGGACGATGAAATTGGGAGATTTTAGTATTAGCCATGTCGGGCTCCCTCAAGCTCGGTGTGGTCAGAGGTCGCAAAGCGCAGCAACGCTTGCGACCTCGCCTAATGTACCCTGTCTGTGCTACCCCTGCAACCCCTAACGGCTCGGTGCCTGGAACCCTCCCACCGAAGTCGTGAACGCGCTGCGCCCCGTCGGTTCCGCAGACCCACGCGGGGCGCAGCGCAAATCCTCATAAGGACAAACACCAATGGATACGCTCCCCGAATTTTACATCGCCGACGGCGGCCATCGCATCGAGGCGCCGACCTACGAGGCGCTGACGCAGTGCTACATCATCATGGCGTCCGACGAGACCGGCCAGGTCGGTCCCACGCTGATCGAACCGGGACACCATTTCTCGACGGACCAGACGCCGTCCGATGCCTGGAAGCCGCTCAACAAGGCTGCAGGCGACGCGCTCGAGCGCTGGCATGCGACGATGCCAAGGAGCGGTGCGGCTGCGATCCCGCAGGAGTGCATCAACGAGGCCGCTTACACGCTTCGCCCGAAGGAAGGCGACGAAATGATCTCCAAGGATCAGTGGTGGGGCAGCGTGATGCTCTTGGCATCGCGGCTTGCCGAAACCCGCAGGGGCCAGCTTCATCCGGTCAACGCTGCAGTCCGGCCGATGCGCCAGGGCGACCAGGCGCCGATGCCGTTCTCGTCACACTCGCAGGGTTATCCGATGGAAGCCGGGCGCGCACCGCCGGCCGCGAGCGTTGCACCGCCTTCGCCGAACGCTCCGCGGCAGCGCCGGCCCGGACAGCGAACGCCGCAGCCGCAGATGCCGCTGTCCAACTCCAACGCAACCGATTCGCCGTCGTCGGCGACGGGATAGGAACACCACAAGGGCTTGGTACGGCTCGCAAGGCCCCCAGCAGGGTGTCATCTGGCACCCTCGAACTCGCGGCGCTGAGGTAGCTATCAGCGTGAGGTAGTGCCACGCTCCCCAAAGCGAAAGTAACGGGGCAAAGCGGGCCGGGTCGCGGTGGAGCAACACGCTTCGATCTCATGACGCGAGGGAAGGTGCAAAGCACCGGCCCTATCGTTTTTCACTTCAACCAGGAGCGCCGCGACGAGCGGCGATATAGACCATGAAACTTTTGCAACGCCTCGGCGTCGCTGCGCTCTGTGCATCTTTCTTTGCGCTCGGCGCCTACTTCCTTCCGGCCCCGGCCGTCAGCCAGGGCATGCAGCAGATCACAAACCTGCTCGGCACCGAACAGGTCCCGCTGCAATTTCCCTGCACGGTGTCGTGCTACGTGAACACGGCATCGTTGGCCGGCTTCGGTAATGCACAGCCGACGCGCAACAATTTGCTGGTCGGCGGCGATGCAACCACCAATCTGTTCCAGCGCGGCACGACCGGCGCATCGGTCACGACGACGCTGACCTACGGCGGTCCCGATCGCTGGGCCTATTGGTCGGGCACTGCCACGGCAATGACGGTGTCGCGCGATTCGACCGCGGGCGACTTGCCGCCGAGCGGCTTTCAATATGCGTTCAAGATGGCGCGCACCTCGGGTCAAACTGGTGTGATCCAGGTCTGTATGGCGCAGGAGGTGGAATCGGCCAATTCCTACCAGACGGCCGGTGCGACCGTAGAACTCGACTTCCACGCCACCGCGGGCGCAAACTTCTCTGCCGCTTCCAGCAACATGACGGCCTACATCATTTATGGCACGGGAGCCGATGAGGGTACGGCTGCGCTCGCCAAGGGTCTTAACGGCGGCGGCGGTGGCGGTGCGGGTTGGACCGGCCAGGCCAATGCGACGGCGGCAGTCATCCCCATCAGCGCCACCAATGGGCGCTATGCCGCAGTCGGAAACATTCCAGTGACCGCGACGGAGGTGGGTGTTGCGCTGTGCTTTACTCCGGTCGGTACTGCAGGCGCGAACGACTACATCGCGTTCTCCGGCGTCCAGCTGACGCGCAATCTTGCCTTGGCGCCGAAGGTCTCAACGACCGTCGGCTATAACTGCACCACCATCAACTGCACGGCCTTCGACCGTCGACCTGCGGCGCTCGAAGCACTCCTGCAATATCGCGCCTACTACCAGATCACCGACAACGTCGCGAACACGGTGCCGATTACGCTGTGTCAGGCGACGACGACGGCGGCGGTGGTGTGCCCGATCCAGTTCCCGGTGCCCATGCGCGCCGCGCCGACCGCAACCGCGTCGGCTTCTACCGCTTTCGGCGATACCGCGACCGCGGGATCCCCGACGGCATGTACCGGCTTCGCGGTCGTTGCGTCCTCGACGTCGATCTTTGCCGGCAAGGTGACATGCACAACCGGCGCGACCGTGACTGCTGGCGGTTCCTCGCAGCTCGTCGGTGCCAATACGGCGGCGAATGTCAACTTCAGCGCCGATCTCTAGTTTGTAGCCGTGGTGTATCCCCCCAAACTGGCGGATGCTTTCGGGCATCCGCCGCTTTTGAGGTGACGCAATGCCCATCGTCAGCCAAGCTCAACGCGGATTGATGTGGTGGGCGAAGAAGAATCCCAAGGCCGCCGCGAAGCGTGGCATCAAGGCCGCGGTGGCGAAAGAGTTTACCGAATCCGATCCGGGCGGCTCGCTGCCCGCGAAGGTCAAGGACGGCAAACCGGCGCGCAAATGGTACGGCAAAGCCAAGGAGGATTGAATGAGCGAGAATAAAGAATTTGACCATGCAGTAAAGCTCGCACATGCGGTGCTTGATCGCCATTTTGGTGATCCTGACGATGACTTGGCGGTGCTTGCTCGGCAGTTCCTACGCTCGGTCGAACGCGAGACCGCTAACGGGAAAAGCATCGAAGCCTCATTCGATTGGGCGGCGCTACAGCGTCTGCGGAAGATACCGTCTGGGCTTTACGATTGATGGCTTCCCTCACCCTCGCCGACATGGCGCGACGTACCGTTCCAGGAGAAAAATCGATGGCGAAGAAACCGATTGCCAAGGTCCGCAAGGACGCCAAGGCCATGAAAGAGGAAAAGGCGAAGCCGAAGGAACCGCGCGGCGAGCGCTGGTATGGCAAAGGCAAGTAAGAAGGACGTCCACTACCGCGACCGCCCCAATGGTTCGGAGCGATGTGGAAAGTGCGAGATGTTCCGCGAGCCCGATCGGTGTTCTGCGGTGATAGGTGAAATCCAGCCGACCGGCTGGTGCAAATTCTTCAAGCGCAAACCGCGCGAATGGTACGGAGAGAAAAATGGCTGATTGGTACGGCGGCAAGAAAGAGTCCGGTAAGCCCGAGGGCACCCACGAGCGCCACGCCCGCGAGCGCAAGGAGATGCACGCGCGCCACCAGAAGGCGCGCGACGGCGTGCATAAACTCCACGAGGACGAGCACTCCCAGATGGAGGAACGCCAGGCCGCGGAGGCTATGGCCGAGAATCAAGCCGCGGGTGCTGCGGCTCCCGCTGCCGCAGCTGCGCCTGCTGCGGCTCCGGGTGCCGCGCCACCTGCCGCTGCCGCCGCTTCACCCGGCGCCGCACCCGCGGCTGCTGCATAGAGTTGACCCGAGCGATCCAGATCCAACCTGGTCCGAGGGCGGCCGGTAGGTCATAAACGCGCCCGATGCTGGCGGGGATTGCTTGGGTCCGGGTGTGATAACCCGGAAGTGTCATAGTTCACGCTCAATCGGGCGAAGCCGCCACCTCATTTTCGAAAGGTAGAAAGACCATGCGCAAACTGATCGCCGCCGGTCTGATGTTGTTGTGGTGCGGCTACGCATCCGCGCAAGGTATCTCGGTCTCACCGAATCAGATGGCTGGGTGCAATCAGTCGGCGCAGTACGATGCCTCGACGAGCGGTGACACCAAACTCGTAACCGGCGTTGCCGCCAAGCAAATCTACGTCTGCGGCTTCAATTTCTTTTCCAACGGCATCGCAACCGTGAAGCTCGAGTACGGCACTGGCGGAACGTGTGGCACCGGGACTACCGCAGTGACGCCGGCGTTTCGTTTCACCGCGCAGACCGGGGACGTCGATCATCTTCCGGTCTATACCGGACTTCCTCCCGTTCCCGCCTCCAACGATCTGTGCATCAACGTGTCTGCGGGCGTCGCGGTGCAGGCGATCGTCTATTACACGCAGTTCTGACCATGCGCGTATTGTTGCTCGCATCGCTCATCACGCTGGCACTGTTCGGAGCGGCATGGGCGCAGCCGTGGATCATGTCGCCCGCTGGTCATGTGCCGCCGTGGGGTGCTGGCGGCGGTGCTGCGCCAACCAATCTATTGCTGTTGGTCGATGGTACGTCGCGTCTCCTGCAAACCGACGCCGCAAGCAGAATTTGTCTAGCCGGAGGCTGCTGATATGCGAAGATTTCTGATCGCGCTCGCCGCCGTCCTTGCACTCGCGTCGCCAGTGCGGGCTGCTGACAGCACGGTTGCCGCCATGACTGCGGCGTCCGCGCTGGCCGGCTCGGAATTGCTCTATTGCGTGCAAGGTGGTGCCGATCGCAAATGTACGCCGTCGCAGGCGGCGACTTATGTTTTCTCACTGGTGTCTGGAGATTGTACGGCAGCGGCCGGCGGCGCTATTACTTGCCTTAAGACCAACGGCACCGCGTTCGGCGCGTTGGCGACGGTCACGCCGGGCGCTGGCGTCGCGACGCTGCTAGGGGGTGCATCGTCGGGCACGGGCGGCCCAGCCGGGACGGTGTCACCAGCCTTAACCGGAGCACCTACAGCCCCAACACCGGCCGCGACTGATAATTCAACCACAATCCCGACCACAGCTTATGTCACTACAGCAATCGCTAACGCGGTGGCTGGTGTCAACCCAGCGGTCGCTGTTCAAGCCGCGACCACAGCGGCGGCAAACACCAGCGGATTTACCTACAACAACGGTGTTGCCGGCATCGGTGCGACGTTCACCGGCTCGGTGAACACGGCTGTCGTGATCGACGGCTTCACCTTCACGGCGCTCGGCCAGCGTCTCTTGGTGAAGAACGACACGCAGTCGCCGTCCGGCGCTTTTAACGGCATCTACTACGTCACGCAGGTCCAGACCGGCATCCTGCCGCCGATATTGACCCGCGCGCTCGACTACGATGCGCCGAGCGACATCAACAACACTGGCGCTATTCCGGTCGTCAACGGCACCGTGAACGGCACCACGTCGTGGCTGCTGACTTCGACGGTCAATACGGTCGGGACTGATCCGCTGACGTTCACAAAATTCTCTGTCAACCCAATCACGACGCCACAAACTCTCGGCCAATCTCACATCCCGTTCGTGTTGGTGTCGTCCGGCTCGATGGCGAACAACGGTGCGCTGACTGGCCTGACCGCTGTCGCGACGGCTTACCCGAACGCTTATGTGTGGATGCCTACCGGAGCGATTGCCGCTGCTAGTGCGGCAGGCTGGTACTACGCGACGTTTTCCTCGACCACCGCAGCGACGGTGTTCAACAACACCTACACGTCCGGCACGCCGACCATCCCCGGCTCTCCCACGGCTTTTGCCACGACCGGCCCCGGGGCCTATACGCAGACGACGGGCAGTAACATCGCGGGCTATACGCTGGCGATTGCGGGCAATGTAATCGGAGTGAACGGAACCGTTGTCAGAAAGGCGGCGTGGAGCAACAATAACAGCGCAGGAGCAAAGACGCTCACGTCCAGTTTTTCGTCCTACAACTTCTTTGTCAACAATCTAACGACTGCCCTTGGCGGTGGCCAGGAGGTTGGGTTTTGCAATCGTGGAGTGGCTAATGTCCAAGCACCTATTCCCGCGACGCCGCTAGCTGGCGCCGCCGCCGCACCTGTGTTTGGTGCCATTGACACCACAACCAGCCAAAACTTCGTGATGAACATGCAACTCGCCACCGCGACCGACACCATGACCCTCGAAAACATCGTGGTGCAGTTGATACCGGGGGTGCCGTGATGAGTGCCAACTCTTAACCAAAAGGATAAAATCCCATGGCAGGTTTCTCAACAATGATCGACATGGCGCGCGACCAGGAAGAGATCAAGGAGGACATGCCGAAGGCCATCGAAGCCCCTTCGGCGCCGGTCTATCCCTATGGACTGTGTATCAGTTTGACCGAGGAAGAGTTGGAAAAGCTCGGCCTCGACGGCGAACTGCCCAAGGTCGGCATGATGATCCATTTCGTCGCCATGGCGAAGGTGACGTCGGTGTCGCAGAACGAGCGCGTGGAGGCCGACGGCACCAAGGAGAATTGCTGCCGGGTGGAGTTGCAGATCACCCACCTCGCGACCGAGAACGAGGACGAGGAAGCCACGGAAATGCGCCACAAGGCTTGGTACGGCGGCGACGAGAAGGCGGCATAGCCATGCGAATTAGGATGAAGGAAAAATGCTTCTTTGCCGGCAAGATATACGAGACCGGCGACGAAGTGATTCTGCCCGAGGGCATGAAGGGACCGCATCGCGCGGTGAGAAAGACCGTCGACAAGATCGACTATTCGACCGATCCGGCGATCGACGCCAACCGCGCTATCGGCGACATGGTCGATGTGCCGCTGTACGACGTCATCCCCGACCAGCCCGTTGGCCACACCAAAGACCAGAAGGCCGAAGCCGACGCTGCCGCGGAGCGCAGCAAGGTCAAGGAACCGCAACCTATCGCCCCGAGCGAAGTTGAACCAGTGCCGAGCGTTGTGCCCGGCGAGGTACGCACACTCACCCACATCGAAGAAAGGGAGCAACGCTAATGTCGAAGTTGGTAACCAAGCACTTCCGAGTTCTCACCAAAAGCTGGATCAATAACGCGATCCAGGAGGCGGGAAGCATCGTCGCCATCGAACACGATCCCGACACATGGCAACCGGGTCCGAATCTCAAGGAGGTAGCCGACCACAAGCCGGCCCATACCGAGGCGCAGAAGAAGGCGGCCGACGAGGAATCCGAGCGGACCAAAGAGCGCTTGGGCAAGCAGGAAAAGATCGAGGAGGCCGAGGCGAAGGACAAGGACGATCTGAAGTCCGACGCACCGCTGCCGTTTGCGCCGGCCGATGCGGCACATCCTCCTGCGCCGCCGCAACCTGCGGAACCGCTGTTCGCCGGCGCGGCACCTTCCAATGCCCCACCGCCCGAGCCGAGAACCGTGGCGCCGCCGCCGGGTGTACAGCGCTAGTCGATGGACGACGTTACGCTCGCCAACATCAGCCTCGATAACATCGGGGCTCGATTCTCCATCACGTCATTGGCGCCGCCGTTGCCGGCGCCAAACGCTATTGTTGTCGCGCGACAATTTCAACTGCGTATGGACAGTTTGGCAAGGGCAGCCCATTGGAATTTTGCCCGGACTCAACAGGCGGGGTCTCTTCTAAAGGCGGCACAAGGAACGCCAGAAAACCCGAATGGTACAACGCTCCCAATTCCTCCTGTTCCCTGGCAGTATAGCTATGCCTATCCATCCGACTGCTTGCTCGCGCGCTATCTGCTCTGCAATCCGCCGCAGAGCGGAGGATCAAATCCATTTCCGGCCGGCGTACAGGTTGCGCCGGTTTGGCCGTGGGGCAATCCCGGCTACAAGTTCATCGTCGCAAACGATACGGATGCCAACGGCAACCACATCAAGTGCATCCTGACGGACCTTGAGTTTGCGCAGATCGTCTATACACGTCGCGAACCTGACGTCGATTTGTGGGACGTTCATTTTCAAGAGGCCGCAATCGCGACGCTTGGGGCGTGGCTGGTCAATCCGCTGGCGCGCAATGCCCAGGTACTCAAGGAGCAAATCCAGATTGCTACCGGCATCGTACAGCAGGCCAGAATTTCTGACGGCAACGAAGGAATTACTTCAACTGACCGCGTCCCCGATTGGCTCGCTGTTCGAGGTCTCACCAGCTACGGCCTATGGGATACGGCGCTGACGTTCTATGGCTGGCAAAGCATGGGGTTTCCCGGCGGATTTGTGATTTAAGAAATGACCGCCCCGATTCTTAAATCCTCGTTTTCGGCGGGCGAGGTTTCGCCTTCACTTTACGGACGTCTCGATTTAGCAAAATGGCATAGTGCGTGCTCGGTGGCACGCAATTTTTTTGTCTCGTATCGAGGTGGTTTACTCTCCCGCGGCGGGCTCGCCTACGTCGGCGTCTGCAAGCAACCCGCCAGTGCAAATTCCACTCCACCCCGAAATATCGAATTCACCTTCAACATCTTCCAGTCCTACATTCTGGAGTTTGGCGAACAATACATGCGCGTGGTCGCCAATGGTGGCTATGTCACGGAAAACGCGCTTGCAATTACCGCGGCTACCAGAGCCAATCCCTGCAGCCTGACGATTCCAGGCCATGCCTATGTGGCGGGCGATCAAATCTTTCTCATCGGCATTGGAGGGATGACGCAACTCAACGGCCGCACTGTCACGGTTGCGGTTGCCGCACCAAATACCGTGACCATCAACGACATTTTCGGCAGTCCAATAAACTCCATCGCCTACGGCGCCTATACGGCGGGAGGAACTGCGGCGCGGCTCTACACGCTGGCTACTCCGTATCATGCGGTCGACCTGCCTTATCTGAAGTTCACGCAAAGCGCCGACGTGATGTCGCTCACTTTGGTCAACCAAGATACCCAGACCGAATATCCGCCGCAGGAATTGTCTCGGATTGCAGCGAACAACTGGACCATCGGTCCCCCGCAGTTTGCGTCATCGATCGCGGCGCCGAACGCCTGCACCGTAACCGGAACGGCCTATGCCACCGGACCTGGGCCTGCGGCTTACGGCTATGTCGCAACTGCGGTCGATGCAAATACCGGCGAGGAAAGCCAGCCCTCCCCGATCGGCGTGGTCAAGAACGTCGTCGACATAGCAGGGCAGTTCGGCACCAACAGCATCACTTGTTCTGCCGTCACGGGTGCGTCAAAATATAATTTCTATCGCGCAGCACCCGACTACACTAACAGCGGAAATAATTTTGGAGGTCAGCTGTTCGGCTACGTGGGTTCCTCGAACACCAACAGCTGGCAGGACACCAATATCATCGCCGACTTCAATATCGTTCCGCCACAGCACGCTAATCCATTTGCGCGCGGGCAGATTCTCAATATCGCGATGTCGCAGTTCGGCACGCTCTACACTGCGGCGACTGCG
>Ga0210399_10000627_pt1 | contig 28199 bp, 28 predicted proteins | sample IncBWC14MmetaG_FD_150865 | JGI IMG/M metagenome (GOLD analysis project Ga0210399, IMG submission 150865) | Forest soil microbial communities from Barre Woods Harvard Forest LTER site, Petersham, Massachusetts, United States - Inc-BW-C-14-M | ecosystem: Environmental > Terrestrial > Soil >... | reverse complement strand
ATACGATAACTGTTTAAGTATTATCATCGACAAATGAATATTAATTATTTGATTTTCAATTTTTAATTTATTATGACATAATTATATATGGTGTGATTCGGTGGGTAAATTATTATAATATGTGATAACAGATCTAGAGGTATGCCGTATGCCTCAACGGATAAGCACAAATAATTAACACTGCAAGTTGAGGCATACTGCATACCTCTAGACGCGTAATCACGTCACACTATTATTCGACAGCTGTATTCATCTTATCGGTACAAATATTGATTTCCAAATGTAATTTATCCACAATATTTGTATCAATGAGATATTTCCAGCAGTCAAACATCCACATATACATAATATATTATACGAGCAAATATACTCTTATAATATAATAAAAATTCAGCGATATATCTGTAATATCTGTAATATCGTGGTTAACGCATGGTAGCTTTCCAACAAAGTAACTTTATATTCTGCCAATCGTTTCAAACTACTGCGACAGTTATGCGGTCTGTAACTGCTGAACCATTTGGTTGCATGATATTGTAATTTTTTATTTAGTCCATCTATTTCTTTATGTATTGTTGACACGATGTCATGAAGATGTTTCAGTGCGATCGCAACAGATGCCTTATCTGTCAATTGTTCCATCTTCTCAATGTCATTCATTACAGCCTCAATTAACTCCAAATTAAATTGTATATTTAAGTGTTTTAATTTCTGTTGTACATCTACTTGCTCAGTTTGTGCAAACACCATCTGTAACAGTGCAAATGTTTTACTCAATGTATCAACAATAGCTTTCCTCGACATATCACTCGTTAATACAGTACCGATAACTGCGCCTATTACTTTTTTAGTCATGAATGTTTCCATTTCTTATATATCCCTAATATACCTTTATATATAAAAAAATTGATCTTATAACTCTTTATTTCACATTTTTTATATATAAAAGAATACCATATAATACACATATAATGAATCTCACAAGTCTCGCCGGCGTTAATGAAATGAAAGTTAAACTCAATAAACTATCCAAATTGAAGAAAGCCTCCAAAATTAAACTGATTAAAAAATATGTCATGGAGGAACAAGAGAAACGATCTAAATTCGTTAAGCAACCCCCAGTCATAAAATCTGTTGTGGAAGATAGTGATAGTGCAACATCTGATTCTGAATCTGATGGAGATACAAATTTATCGAAAGATGTTGTGGATCAAATAATTGATGAGTTACGTATGGGAAATGTATTCAGAAATGTTTTGAAATATATCAAGAAAAATAGTTTATTAGAAAATAAAGTTATGATTAAAATCGATCCGGTACTCAAACGATTGTTTAATACTGATGATACCGTTATGAGTGTCAATATGAATGATATCAAGAAATATATTGCATAAAAAAATTGAAACATAATGTAAAAAAATTGAAATTCTAATTCTCTGAGAATGCTGTTAATATATAATCACACATAATAGCTACTTAGATACACAAATCAGTCTATCCATTCTATCTCACTCAAAATGATCGGCCAGTACGATATTCTCAATGATGCTGCCTCAATGAAACACAAACGCAACGTGAAAATTATGCATCGCATGACACTTGTACTGTTTGGCGCGATGTTTGCATGTTTCATCGTGTTTAGCAGCTACTATATGACATGGCAAGATGCAGTTGCACATAACAGACTCGTGCGCGATGTTGACACAACTATTGCTGACTACAACGTTACCGATTACCACGGTTACTTTACGGGCTCAATCGTGTTGACATACGGCATTTTGCTGCCCGAGACGACCACGGCGGCACAAGCTGTGGAAATCAACAATGCAACTGGGGCAACTGTGGCAACTGGTGCCAAACATATTGTGTTCTGCAATATTAAAGTGGTTACAGCACCAACTTATGATGAGGTGATTATATTTCTGTGCGACAACTATCCAATCGGTGATCCGTTTATTGCGGAGTACAATTTTGAGGATAAAATTTGTATTGACCCGCTCACCATGCCAACCTTGTTTAAAAATACAAACAAGGCGGAAATTGTTGCCAGTGTATTTGGTGCTTTTGCGGTCGCAACTGCATTGACGGGTGTGCTGTTCACCTGCATCGTTTATGTCATGTTGGAATAAGACATGATGTAAAAAAATTGAAATTTTAATTTATTGACAATTGCTATAATATATAAACAATCATATCATCACTTACTAAGTTTGAAATGCAAACTGAAAGAAAGCTAAACCCATTTAGAGAACAGATGTGGACATGTATGACTAGTACTTTAATTGGAATTGCACTTATATCAGCACTGATAACTGGGACTACTTGTTCTGTATGGAGAGATAACGTATCATACAATAAAGGCATCACAACAATCGATACAACAATAACACATTATTCGATTGATCCAATTACCTGTGAACGAGAACGATATCAATATGCATGTTTCAGCGGAAAAATAGTTACAAGAGAAAACTGTACTTTTGAACGGATAATTGGCGATTCATTTGCAGATGTCAATATTTGGTTGACAGCCGAATATCCTGTCGGTACCGCCATGACAGCAGATTGGCATGTCGAGAATAAGCGGTGTGAGGCTCGTAAAGCAGAAAACACTCCGCGTAATATAGTATATGTTTTTGGCACGATACTCGCGATATCTGGCACTTTTGGGATTGTATTAACCTATATATTTTTAGTGGCAACAGGGCATAATGAATGTCGGCCATTTTGTGTCGATCGTATACGTGGATGGAAATATTGGTATACTCCGATTATTGATGCCGCATCAGTCTCTGAAATGAATGTATAATAAACGAACCACAATATTTATTTATCTGTAACACCCTTAATTTTAAGCTCTTTAATAAATGCCAACACATATAATAGTTGTATGAATTCATCAGATCCTCGTGTTAACATATAGTCTGCTTCGGCAATCTTAATAAATATGTCACATTTTTGAGATTCACTGAATTTGTCGTCAGTTGTTAATAAGTAATCAGATAAATCCCGTAATACTTGAACAACAGAATAACCAAAACTGATAACCTCATCGGTGACGCGTTGTAACATAGCGTAATCACAGTTATCCGTAATTATTGATAACAATTTTTGTATTAAATTTATTGGTGTTTTATATGATATACTGTCAATTGTTGCAGATTTGATAATCACATGCGTTGCAACACCATCTTTAACACACATATTTTTTTTATCTATATAATATGCATGTTGTAAAATAGTAATACTATTACGCAGATCTCCATGTGTTAATTTATATATTTTCTCAGATAGTTCAGGTATATTATCAATACCGATATTTTCATTCTTGAATATTTTAGTGATAACTCGTTGTAGTGCATCGAGACTGATAGGTTTAAAATCTAATTTAGTACAACGAGATGTTATCGGATCGATAATTCTAGTTATATAATTACATATTAGACAGAATCTAGTTGTTTTAGAATACTGTTCAATAATTCTGCGCAATGCAAATTGTGTGTCATCAGTCATTGTATCCGCTTCATCAAGTATAATCATTTTATACGCATTTTTTGTCATATCTACACTGTCATCAGTTGTTAATGTATATTGTGCAAATTTCTTTATTTTTTCACGAACAACTTTTATACCACGTTCATCTGATGCATTAAGTTCCAACACTCTATCATCATACAGTTTGCCGAACAGTTGACGTGCCAGTGCAATAGCCGCAGTTGTTTTACCGATACCGGGTGGACCATAAAATATCATATGTGGTAATTGTCCAGTTTCAACAATTCCATTTAATATAGACACAGTATCGAGTTGATGAGATATATCGTCAATTTTGGATGGTCGATATTTTTCTATCCATGGTAAATCTTTATTATCGAGTTCCATTGTTATAATATATTATATACCGTAACTCTCTAATACTTGTTTATTCAATTTTATCAAATAAATAAATTATAGAAAAAATTGAATAAATTATTCCCAGAATAACGTATTTATATATATAATGCATATACTATCTTAAAGATGAGCAATCCATTTGAACTCACCGGTCTGAATCTAGTTGCAACCATCACACATTCCTCAAAAAGTGAGACTTGTGAGATTTGCAAAACAAAATTGAATTTAATGTGTGCAACATGTGAGGCAACTAAATCATCGGCCGCATGTGAATGTGTTCAAGGTGTGTGCGAGCATTCATATCACAAACACTGTATCGAAGAGTGGTTGAAAAAATCAAAAGTGTGTCCATTGGATCGGAAAACATGGATCTATAAAGTGGTTCATTAAACTTGTTCACTAAACTTGTTCACTAAACTTGTGCACGTGTTTGTTCACGAGCTCGCGCAGTTGGTGAAAATATCATGTCATTAACGGTTTTAATAATTTTGGTTGGTGTCTGTAACCCGAGTGATATATTTGATATATTTGATGTATTACGGAAATCAATAAAAGTCGTATATTTTAATTTATTAATATAGTTATGAATTGCGGTTACCAATATATATGATACAACAGGATTAATCAACATAATCACCATTGTCGTGATAAATTGATGTTTCATATAAAATGATATGTTACAAATAATGACAGTCATAATAGTTGCAATCCATAATTTATATATATCCATATTATTACTTACATCATAGTGTAGCAAATATACTTTCTGGGTGGGATAAAATGCAGAAATTATATATTCAATATTGATCATTAAAATCGAGGAAAATACAATCGCCAACTCTATCGCCATGAATATTACAGTATGAAACAGTTTAAATGAATACGATGATTTGACAGTTTCATAATTAATTTTAGAATAGATATTAAAAAGATCAAGCCAATTTATAAATCCACCAAATAACTCAGTCGCTAATACTAATGCAATACCATAACAAATAATAAACATCATATAGCTTGCATCATCTCTCTTTTTGCCAAACATATTATATTAGATTTGAATATGGATGATTTGATTATAACCTGATTTGCAAATTATATTTTTTTCAATTTTTTGCTTAGTGCTTTACTTCGATTTATAAGCAATAATACTCAGTACACCAGTTGATACAGCACTAATAGCTCCGAATTTAACACCACAATATATTGCTACAGGTATATTTACAGCTGCCAAACCAACTATCACAAGAGTGCACATTGTATTCGCATAAAAATTACTATATTCGAGTGCTTTCGATAGCTCGACATTTGCAAGTTGTACTGTACTATTTGTGTTTATTATGTGGTCAGATATAAGTATTAACTGTTCAGATTGTTTATTGACAATATTAAATAGATCATGACTAATATCAAATATTTCATTCATACTTGTTTGTAAATTATCTAAATCCAATTTATTATTATCATCGACAATAAGTGTCATTTGATTATCTGTCATATCATTTATTTCAGCCGTTTCATTCATATTGATTTATATAATATACATATCTAAAATATTTATATTATAATTTACTTATTTACTGTAATCGGCGATTCAGTGAATCTAAATCAACAATTTTAGCGACACTTAAAATTGCGAGCACGTTAACAATTGCGAACAGCCATGCGGTATTGCTGCATGCGGAGTTGCACATGCAGTTAAGCGCTAAAACCCAGATAGCCGATGAGATAACAACAGCTGCGGCGTGGACATACATGCCCTCATATACAGCTTTAGCAACGGCCAGGGCGGCGACAAGGAACACGAGGTTGCTTTGGGTACAAACAGGCATGAATTGTTTTAGAGATTCCATAATTTTTGATATACTATATATATGGTTCACAAAATAATTATTATCAATAAAAAGTAAATAAAAATAACGCAAATAAATAAAAGTAAATAAATTAAGTGAGTTTGTAAATATATACTTTGGCAGCGGTTTTATTGGCAAATACATTCAACATATCATTATATATTTTTGAATCACCACCCGCTAAACCGCATCCTATATTATATGGGAAAGCGATACTTGTCAAATCGGCAATCTTGAGTATTTCCATCAAACAAGATTCAAAATATTCAGCACGTTTCGTAGCACTGTCGGATCCGGATTTATATTTGGTCTTGCCGGGATATATTTGAGCGAATATATTTATCACAATAGGTTTGCTGGGCCTGTTGGATGTTTTATCATAATAATGTGACATAGATATAGTGCCTGCTGTGGTAGCTATTGTACGCTTATCATATATGTTGTCATATACACTGAATATTTTTTTAGCTAAACCTTCTGCTCTGTCAGTTACACAATTACATTGATGAGCAATATATTTAGTATCTGCATTCAAAATATCTCCGGAAACAATTGTAATGGCCATTATATGATATATAATAAAATATTGCTTTATAATATATTGTATATTCAATTTTTATGCTACAAACAGAACATATATATAATGTACTTAAAAAAGGCAATTTAAGTGAGATTAAAGAGCTATGTAAACTCAATGTTATTGATGAATATTCAAAAAAATATTGTTCACATGTTGTCGGAGAAGGCGCATTTGGTGTTGTAATGAATGTTAAATTACCGACACATTTAAATTTATTAGTTATGGATATAAAAAATAAATCGCATAAAATTACGGTGCCGATTGTGGGTAAAGAAACTAAAACACCACCTAACTATATATATGAAGAGGATATTAAGAATAATAAAATAGTCGTCAAATCGGATGGTGGAGATATGACAGCAGAACTGTTTATCAATAGTTTGACGTCACACTTATTTACAAATGGTACAACACCACATACAGTAATATGTATGGGTGGAACACAATGTTTTGGATTCTCAACGAAAACCGTTAAAAATATTTTATTGGAATATGTTGGTTATCCCGAGATGAAAGAGTTGGGATATATAATTGCAAATGATAAATTAGTATCACAATGGAATTATATAACAACATTACATAGATATTTGGAATATTTAATACAGAACGATATAAATTTAGAGGAGATTATAAATAGTATAGTTATACAATATTTACATACTTGTTATATATTAGAAACAAAATATAAATTACATTTAACAGATGCACATCTTTCAAATATACTGGTTAAAATATTTGATACAAAACCATATTTTCAGGGTCGCAATATGAATAATATTGAATATTTCAAATATAAAATACCAAATGGTAAAAGTATATATATAAAGAATTCTGGATTTTGCATTAAAATTGGGGATTTGGGAATTGATAAATGTGAATTTAATAACACTGTAATATATGCAAATTATAGTGCAGGCAAACAGCGAGAGTTATTAAATCCGGTGGATATATATATACCAACCTATATACCATTTTTGAAATCATTACAATATTTTATATCCATTAAATATACAGCGCTGATCGGTCAAATTTTAAATTTACCATATATACGAGATGTTTCAGAATACACGATATATAACAAAATCTATAAACATGGTGATGTTGTGAAATTTCCATCATATTCAGATCTATTAAATAACAGCATATTTGATAAATATAGGAAAGTGCCAAATGTATCGGCTAAAGCGGTATGTGAAATTGGTGAATCACGAACACCTATTAAAACTAAAACGAAAACAAAAGCGAAAAAATTGAAAAAGTAAATGCTTATAAAGTGCAATATTTAATGGTACTATATGAGTAAGTTGCATTAAACTAAACAAATATGTCTGGCAAACCAACTGACAAACTCCTCCAAATTAACCAACAGACACAAGCTGTTGTTGAAATCATGCATCAAAATATTACTAATGCAATTGAGCGAGGTGAAAAATTGGAGGAGATCGATTTCAAAGCTCAACAATTGACAATAGATGCAGATCAGTTCAGACGTTCTGCAACAAATTTGCGTCGTCATTTCTGCTTGAAAAATGCCAAAATGATTGGTATCATTGTGGCAATTGCCATTGTATTGTTGCTGATTCTAATTGCCGTTATCTGTGGCAACGGTGCATGCCACAGATGAAAAAATTGAAATTTGTTTACATTAAGATGTTCGTTTATTGAGATATATATAACATACTTACACTGTAATTATGAACTCATTGTGCTCACTTCAACAGCCCGTTAAATCCCAACAGGGTGGAATTGAAACCCCCATAAAAAAACATGAACGGCCTTGTCAGCTATTTTTATGTGGTGAATCAAAAACTGTTCTTTTCGATGTGTCGCTCGGTGACAGTTTACAAATGTTAAAAAATCAAATTGCGGATAAAACTGGACTACCAGTTAATAAACAAAAATTGAGATATCAAACACATGTACTATATGATGACAATGCAACATTACAATCATATGGTATTGTCGATTTCTCAAATATTTGGATGGATATCGCATTTGATAACATCGCTGATACACCGCCATCTGATCAAACGATGAATGCAGTTAATTCCGCAACACAATCAAAAACAGATAATGTGGAAAATGGGAATAAACTATACAGTTTGGCTAACAGTATTAGACAGACTGTGTTTGACGACGTGTGTGTTGCAGAGGATGAGAACAAACATGTTAGCAATATTGTTGTGGATGATGATGAGGTTGATTAATATATTTTATTTTATAATATAATAAATTAAGAATGTATATTTCGTCGTTTTGCCGAATGGTTATATTTGCAAACGGGACATAGAAGTTTACCTTGAACAGATTTTGACACAAACGGTGACAGACATTCGAGACACATATGACAGAAACAACAGCCGAGAGTCACATATTGAATATATTTTTCAGCAGATGCATTTTTTTCCGCCGGTGTATCACGACAAATTATGCACATATATTTATCAGAATCACCATTTTTTTCCTGTATGTCGCGAGATAATGGTGCACACATATTTTCATGTCCAGATAGTCCATAAAATCGTTCGTATTTTTTAGGTAATAGATCATCCAGTGCTAACATATCAGCATATGATGCGTTTTCAGTATTTACAACATTATGTACTGCTGGATTTGACATACTTAAGCTGTGTCCTCCGTGTGCACCGAATATTCCAAGTGGCAAACTAGAAAATATATTAGATGTTAGAGGATTAAAATTTACATGTGGACCTACAGCTGATGGGTGAGATAGTTTAAATTCATTCAACATGCTTGCAAACATATTTACTACTGCATTGTTCATATCAGATTTAGCTTCTGTTTTAGCATCAGATTTTTTTTCATCACCGGCACCAACCGACGTAGCATCCGGATTTAGTAGTGGCGGTAAATCAGTAATTCCATCTGTATCTGCTTTTTCGTCAGATGCGCTATCAACAGGTGTGTCTGTATCATGTGTACTGTCAGCGGATGCATCCACATGTGTATCTGTATCATGTGTATCTGTATCATGTGTACCATCAACTGGTGCGTCCACAACCGGTGCATCAGGTGTATCCACAACGGGAGTTTCCACTGCGGGTGCATCCGCAACAGGTGCATCTACAACAATGGTATCAATTGCATTGAGCAGATTGTTATTGGATATCGAACCCAGAAATTGTTGTTCTAACATACTCATGAACGATTTAAATTCATGCACATCAGGATTAACCGGTTCTGAACCATTACTATGTGCAGAGTTTGCAGCTTGCTCCATTTCTCCAAATCGTAAACCACCATCATAATGATTATCCTCATCAATATCAGCATCAGCATCACCATCAGCATCGTCAGATATATCATGATCATACATATGAATAATCATTTCATCTTCTGATTTAAATTTTCTATTACATCCTTCAATAAGACAAGTGACATCATTTATATGAATTTTATTTTCTGGAGTTTTATTTTCTGGAGTTTTATTTTCTGGAGTTTTATTGTCTGGAACTGATTTATTGTCTGGAACTGATTTACTGCATACATGTGCATGTTCTGCAATTAATTCAGTGGTAGTTAATCCATCGTGAGGTGCAATGGATTGTTTGCAATCAAAACATGACATTATAGTACTCATGATTATATAATGTATTACAAGATATAATGTTTTAATTTTTAATTATTCAATTTTTTCGTATATATAATTAGTCATAATAAATTAAGTGTGTTATCTGGATTTCTTTGGTTTGGCGACGGATTTAACGGGTTTCGCAGATTTGGTGGGAGCTGCTTTTTTAATAACAGTCGTGCTGCCAGATGAACCGGCCGGTGTTCGTAAAGCACGCAACATTTTGGCGGCTTCAGATGAACCATTTTGGAAAGCGATAGATAGATTTCGTTTAGCGATTGCGAGTTGATCAGCCATTGTAAATATGTTATAATATATTATTGTAATATTCTCAACGGTTCAAAATTCAATTTTTGTTGCATAAAAAAATTGAATCATATAATACTTGATATCAACTGTTTATATATAATATCAACATAAACAATGACATATTATACGACGGGTACATATCCAGGCTATACGACAGTGACTGGAATAGGTTATGATACTATATATGGTACAACTGGTACAACTGGTGCAACAATAGTCGGTGGCGGAATTACAAGTGGCGGTACGATAACAATGACAGGCGGTGTTAATACATGTAACGGTGGAACTGTAACAATGTCCAATGCAGTTGTAGATGGTAAATTGACGGTTAAAGATTTACATATAAATGGTAAAGTAACATTCGGTGAGAATACAACTGATAAAAACACAACTGACGAACCGGATAAAGCATCACATGATAAAAATGACAACTCATTGATGACAATATATAAAAGTTTATACAGCTCGAATACTGGAGACATAATTATTGAACTCGCAGATGATGATATTCGATTACACAGTCCAATCTTATCACAATCATCTTTTTTTGCAGCATTATTTATTAGTGGAATGAAAGATGCCACCGAGAAAAAAGTAGATTGTACCACACATAATGCGGATATGATGAGACAGTTTTTTCGGTGGCTATATTACAGAGAATTGTATCAGTTTCCAGAAGATAAATATGATGATTGGTTTGATTTGTTGAATATCACACATTTCTATGATTGTTTAGAATTGCAAGTATATGTCACGACAAATATATTAAAACGAATAACAGACGGCAATATTGCGGATATCACTGCACTTTGCGAACGATACCCGGCAGTGAGTGAAACAATTAAAACTCAATGTTTAGACAATTTTGCCGATAAGCTTATAGCATCGCATTATTTTAAGAGACAAGCTGCTAAATTGCCCAATATATTCAAAAAACTTTCTGGTAATTTATATCATGAAATTATTGATTTTATGTTGAAAGAAAAATAACAAATAAAAAAAATTGAATATAATTTACTATATAAAGAACTGTTATGATAACATATAATATATTATGCAAACAGATAACGAAAAACGATTAGACGAAATATGTCTGACAGAAACATATCAGCTCATCAAACGATACCTTGATGATGGTTATAAACCGAATTACAAATGTTTTGAAAATTTATGTAAAAATGCTCACCGAATTAGATTAGTTGATAGGAAATATATCACTGCAATACTGGACGTATTTGAGGCATATGATATCATTATTGATACCGAGTTGTTGAATACCGCATGTATAGCTAACAATAATATAATGATAAATTATATACTTAAGAATGGTGAATCTGAAAGTGCCAGATTACTCGATTCATTAAAGGGAGTTCAATCTCGCGAACGTATTAAAGTGTCATTAGATTGTATAAGAAATTATCTTATAAATGGTGCTCATGATTATAATACAAATATATTTAAACAACTTGTGGAAGGTGCGTCAGGTTTAACGGATGATATATTAACTTTTATATTTGGTATGACGATAACTATTGACCAGTTTTTAATTGCGGTTTTGTCAAGTGGTGTATCTATTAAAACGGATCATATTAAAATTGCATGTGAATCACAATATGTTGTTGATAAACGGCATATTATATATCAAATGATTTTGTCACTTGATGCAGATTATGAATCATTAAAATTTGTATGTTCAATACCGGTATCTGTTAATATGGCACATATATTTAAGACAATAATAAATAAGAAAACAGACGCTAAACTAGATATACATTGTTGGGAGGCAATAGCAGAATGTAATTTTATATCATCATACAAAACATTTAGAACTGCGAATATAACACCAACAAGTCGTATCGTCAAAAATATATACAAAAATTGCGATATCAGCGCTATAAAATACACCATAAAATACAATATATTGAGTGATCATTACAGTGTTGAATGTTTGGAATGGCTATGTGAAAATTCCAATGATATTGTACCACTAATTGAAATGTGTCTCGATCGACATGCACCAACTAGCAAATGTTTTGAGATATTACTGAATCAATTCATAATTGGTAAATGGAAATATGTACTTGATAGAATACTATTATTATTAACAAAAACAAATCATGCAACTGTTTTAGCCACTGCGGTGAATACAACTTATATGAATACTCTAATTGATACATTTGATATTTATAGTGATCAACGTACATGTGATGCATTGTATAATATAGTTGCGGCAATGATTGCGAATGGTGTTAAACCCACAGATGAAACACTTAAAATATTAAATAGATCGCAACATGGTCCATCAACTTTTAAAATAATGCGCAGAGAGATGTTAAGAATGATAACACTTGTGCTTTAAAATAATTGATTTATTTTATAAATATTGATAATTTCATAAAATAAATTGACATATTTATTTAAAATATGAAGATATGTAAAAAAATACCGACAATACTATTATAATAGTTCAGCTATGATAAGTTTCGAACAAGTTTGCCTGAACGAAGATTATAATCAAATTAGACAAGAGATACGCTATGGAGCTGCTCTTACACAGCAATCGCTAATAAATATATGCGGAAATAATAAAGATCAAACTTATACTTTTAGATTGTTGCCATTATTCGAAAGAAATAATATACATCTCACTCCGACATGTTTATATAATGCATGTTTAAGCGCCAACAAAAAAATGATTAAATATATGATAGATAAACTTAAGATGAAAGCCACACCAGAATGTTTGACGGCACTTGTGTCAAACCGTGATGTAAATAGTATGTATATAAGAAAACTCGCATTTAATGGTGGTCAACCAACTGTTGACGCACTACATTCCGCACTAAAAACGGACTATTGGCGAACATCATTTTTAATAACAACCTTAATAAATTATGGAGCGAAACCTGATTATAATTTTCTCACGGCATTATTAAATAATAAAACCTATCTACCAGTTGCAATAAGAAAGGTAATTAACGTTATAAGACCGGATCAAACATGTTTTGATATATTATGTCGTAGATTTCCATCCGCCGAATTGATTGAACAATTTTTACAAAAAAACAAGTATATGAAGTTCGACGCTGATACGATCGGTATGTTTGTCGATATATTATCAGACGCAACATCTGACGCAAAGCGCACTGATACAACTGTTAAATTATTAAAATATGAATTTCCATTTATAGTTAAATATTATATTATGAGAGATGTTGTCTCACGTGCTGATGACAAACTTGATTATCAACCGATGACAGATGTATTGACGAGAATATTTCAATTTGTCGAATTTGATATTGTAAAACTGGTGATTGATAAAATAGTCATAATGACAGATGGTGTATTGGCTGTTATTAAATTAAATAACCAACATATCAATGCACTAATTCAAAATAAGACACATAATGGCGCTATATTAAACACATCATTAACACAACTGATAAATCGTGGTGTCTCGCCAGATAATAAATCCAATTTATTACTAAAAAAACAAAAAACGTCAAATACAACTGGTGATTACACCACCACTATTGATATGATTCGAAATACAATTGGTAACAACACAATCGTTATGAGTGGTAAAAAAAATTAACAACATCAAAAAAATTGATTATATAACAGTTAGTAAAATAGCATATGAATATAGCACATATAATAAATATAAACATGAATATCATTGAAACGGTCAATCTATTTGCGGAGCCATTTAAACAGTTAAATATCAACTTGACATGCGGTACGTGTAGTGCGACAAAAGCAGGAGAGTATGAGACTGCATTTACACGAAACAAAGACGATAAAACAGTTATATTATTTTCCATCATGAAAAATAATATATCGGTGGAGCCAAAAGATAGAAATATCAATAATGTACAATTGGCGAAACTTGTTAAATATAAATTTAAAACAATAGCAATTGATGCGATTGTTGATGTCATGGAGTTCATATTAACAGTTATAAATCAATTAAAAAAATATTGTGTTGGATGTTCTCGAGATCTTGGTGATAACTCCGCCGCTAAATATATAACATGTGGTGATATTAAGTGTAGTTATGCATTTGAGAATGTCATTGTGGACAACGAGATAACAGAATTCGGTAGACAAAATGGTGAAATTATGTATTTATTATTGTTAACAGGGAAATATGCTATTACGACAGATCGGCGAACCTGGATATTTGAGCCATTCCCACAATATTTTTTAAAACAAAATACAGATACAAAGGAATTAGATAATGTGAGAGGTGAGTTGAGTTCATTAAAAAATGTCAACTATAATGAACAAAAAGATTTTGCTAAACTGGACAGTATAATAAATGGTAAAACAAATATTGATGATATTATTAATGTTATAAATAAATGTGATACAGATATTGAACTAATAATGACAATTGGAACAGACATGTATTATTTGATAAAATTCATTATTGCATCGAATAAATTACACTTATTTGTTGATGAAACAATGGATATCAATAAGCGATTCGTTATGTATCGAGTTGATAATGGATATGTCATCGAGGATGAATTTAAAAAACGGGCCGAGAAGACGTGTTTTTTATTTCATGGATCATCAATGGAAAACTGGTATTCGATAATGAGAAATGGATTAAAAGTTTGCAGTAATACAACTTTGATGACTACTGGTGCAAAATATGGTACAGGTATATATCTGTCGGATAGTTTTGCATTTTCATGTGAATATAGTCGTGGCGATGTATGTGTCATGGGAGTATATGAGGTTATTGGAGATAAAGACATGCATCGTAAAGCACATAGTATATATGTTGTGGAAAAACCCAGTGATGTTATATTGAGATATTTAATTACTGTGCCACAAGATGTTAAACATAAAGTTGCAGAAAAAGTAACCGATAAATTTAATATTCTTATTAAACAAGAAAAACAGGCGATGACAAAAAAAATAGCATCTAAAGGACAACAAAAATTGATGAAAGAGTTGGCAAAATTACAATATGACAAAACCGAATGTCTGGGATTTAAAATAGATTTACGAGATGATAATCTATATATTTGGGATGTTAAGATATTTAGTTTTGATGATAAATATCCGATTGCACAAGATATGAAAACATATAATATTAAGGAGATACATATGGAACTCACTTTTTCGGATCAATATCCTTATCAACCACCATTTTGCAGAATCATATCGCCACGTTTTGAATACAGAACAGCACATGTTACGAGTGGTGGCAGTATATGTCTAGAATTATTAACACCACAAGGATGGTCTCCGGCATGTACAATAGAATCATTACTTGTACAAATTAAAGCACTAATAGTGGAAGGTGAAGGACGACTTGATACAGTGAACTATAAGATGCCATATACATTAGACAGTGCTAAAAAATCGTTTGAATTGGTCGCACGTGGACACGGATGGTTATAAAGTAATTTGTTATGAAATTGTGATTATATAATAAATTCCGCAATGATATTTGCAAGTTGGGGTACATATGTAGTTTTAAAACTAGCGGCAAATATGTTAGTTTTGGAATCGTCTGCCATTGTTGCGACAACTATTTTTCTATAATCATCTCTTATATATTTAATTAATTTATTTTTATTTATCGGATCATTTTTGTATATATCTTTTTCATTTATAGTATCGATACTATCAACATAATTGGCTCCGGCATTGACAAGTATCATTGCATTGTGCCAATTGTTTACATTACATGACATCATTAATGCATCTCGGTCCAAATGATTTTTAGCATTTACATTGATTCCATGTCTGATCAGTGCGGTAATTAATGTAGTATCCTCTGCAACACATGCAAACATAAGTCCATTCCATTGTTGAGTATCTGATATATTTATATCGATATCACCAAGACGAATCATTGCGGTGATAGTACTGGGAAGTCGTCTATAACAAGCGTATAAAAATGGTGACATTTTCCAATCTCCATGATATGTTGCGATATTATAAAAATCATTATATAAAGTCACATATTTATGACATTCATCATCATCACTAGCATCTGCTAATCCACAGAAATGTTTTGCATGTTGTAGTGCAGTCATTTATTGATAGTATATAATAAAGTTGTGTTGTCTGACATAATATATTTCAATTTTTATAATATAATTATATTTTCGGGATTGTTCCAAGTATATTCAACTGGCGGTATAATATGTGGATAGCCACGTAAATCATATATCATATCACGTCGGTGCGTGAGATTATCCCACGGATACATGTAGTCGAATGGGGAATAATAAGGATCGGTATAAGGGGACATAACTGTGATGGTATGCGGTATGAATCGCTCAACTTTTGTGTGTGACGATATGAGCGCGAGAAATATGAACGCAAGTGATAAGATAAATAAAGTGTTCATATATATAATAAAATAAGTGGAGATAATTGTTTAGAGGTTGTCTTTATCTTTTTCTTTTTCTTTGTCAGGATTAAAAGTTGAAGTTTTCTTTTTGAGTTCTTCAGCTAATTCTGCAACTTGTTTACGTAATTCATCAATGTCAGACATTTTATTAACATCTTTTTTAGATCGTTCAGAATATTTTTTATACATTTCTGCAACAGTACCTGTAGAATCAATATCAAGCTCATCAAGCGCGGCACGCATACCACTGGTACATGAATTTAAAACTTTTTCATCGTTTTCAATCTGTTTTCGTAATTTATTTAGTTGAGCAAAATCATCATCGATAAATAGTTCAGCTTTAAGAAATGCCTCGTGATTGCGCATGAATTTTTGTTCAGGAGTTAATTTAGAACTCGAATTTGTCATATTTGTCATATGATATAATCCTCCCATTTGACTGGGTGGAATTGGTGAATTCATTGTAGCACCGGGTATCGCAGTAGGAGCAGGTGAAATTGGTGGCATGTTATATGATGCAGCTGACTGTGGATTCAATAGTCCATTTATCATTGATGGATTACTTAATAGCCCATTTAACATGGCTCCAAATTGTGAATTTGCGGAATTTACAGGACTGTGTGAATTGGTTGCGGTGTCATGAGATGCAGCTTGAGGTGATGGTTGAGCCATTGCACCTAAAAGTTGTGAAACGATGTTAGCGAATTGATTTTGTTGCGTCATATAATAGTATATATAGATTTATATAGTGTTATATTACAGAATGTTAGTTATTCAATTTTTTTATATTTATTCTTTTGGTTTAACCTGTTTTGTGACATTATCAATAAATTCTGCAGTATTACTCAATAAACTTAATTGTTTATCGCATTTGGTACTATTATCATTATTAGTCAATAAGTAAAGAAGTTTATAGCTACTTATATTTCGATAGTTTTTAAATACCGTAGTAATAGCTGGGTTATCCCATTTATAAATTTTATTACTATCATATGTATCCATCATCCAGCCATAAATAAATTTATATATATCAGCTTGGAGCGCTGGAATTTGTGTACCGATATTATCTTTCAAAAATGCGAGTGTTGTATAAAACATAACACGCGATGCCTTATATTGCATATTAACAATATTTTGCTGCATATAAAATGGAGTTTCAGATTGTTTTCCCACAATTTTTAGAATTTCGCTATTACTAGATGGAGATCCTGTATATGCAATTTCAGATAAATATTTAATTAATCCACCAACATTTTCATTAATATATATGCCTTCATATGGTTGTATACTATATTCTGTATATTTATTTGTGTTAAGTACATTTTGCATTGCAGCATCTTTATTTATTAATATTTTATTTATATGTTGTATTATATTGAACATATTGCTTGATATTAAAAAAATCAACAATTGTAATAATACATATTTATGATACATATCCATTCTGCCCTGTAATTGTGGATTTGTACTTAAATTTGGTGCAGTTGTTTTCATCATAAATTTTTGTAAATATGTATTATACATAAGATCGTTATTTGACATTACAGCTTCGTGTGCTTCTGGTTTATAATTAAATTTAATGACGACCTTACCGGATGATGTTTTTTGTGGGGTTAATGTAATAAATTCACTCATCTTATAACCAAGTATATCTATGAAATTAGCAAATTTTCGTAATATATCAACATCTTCTTGAGAATCAACCGGTATTTCATTATTCAAATCAGCCATACTATAATATATTGGCAATGCAAGTGGATTAGCAGACATCGCCGCATATTTACCTAGTTGTTTATAATCATCTTTTTTAATATTAAATTTATTATGGGTGACATAAGTATCAATAATTTCTTCTTTTCCGGGCAGATCAAATAGTATAAATGGAACACATTTTGCCGGTTTTTTCATATCATCTTCATCTTTAATTTTAAGTTGAAATTCATAAACTAATATAGATCGCGAACTTTCCGGATTGTTTGGAGTTGTACTAATTCGTTTAGGTAGCCCAGATTTTTGATCTGGATTTTTACGTTGTTCATCAATTTTATCCATAAATTCGCTAAAATTATCAATAAGATGATTATAATTATCCGTGTCAAGTTGTATATATTTTGTATTTTTTGTATCATTTAATTCACATATTTTATTAACATCTGCCAAATAAGCTTTAAAATTTGGATTTTGTTGGGCAGTGAACTGTCCATTTTTATACTCAATTGGAAATAGTTCATTAATTGGCGCATCCACGGTTGCATTCATTTTTGGGACCTTAGCATCTATATCAACAGTATATGGAATTATCATTTGACATACACCTTCTGGTTTGTTCCATGACAAATCAGAATATTGAGTGCCATAGCCATATATCTCATATGTTCTAAAATAAATTGTTTCAATATTTTCCACTAATTTTAATGATGCTTGTAATAAGCCACTTTGTTTACTTCGTGCGCTGCCCGCAAGAGTGAATGTTTTACCGGTACCACTGTAACCATATGTAAAAAACATCATACCATTAGCGCTACTTAACTGTGGAGCAACACATAATTCTTGTGCAATATTGGTGGCAGATTTATAATCATCTGTACTATATACTTTTTTGAAACCGACATCGATATCTTTATATTGTCTCTTATTATCGATGTCACCAATATATCGGGGTATATCTTTCTCATTTTCCAATTCCTTTTTATCGAGATAAAGTTTTTGTTTTTTATATGCATCACCCTTAAAATAAGCATCACATTTTGAGGGATCAATAAGTAGTTGTGTTATATCTGCATTATTTACTGGTCTAAATAATAATTTATCAGCGTCATAATCGCATTTTCCATTTTCATCAAGAGTATAACAGCCATTACCAACTGAATATAACATCTTTCTATCACCATTTTGTGTAGTTGTTGATGAATTATAGTCGTTAATTCTTAGATATATAGCAATTTTATATTGTGCAACAGCATAAAATTTATCAAGCACCAATCTATATCTGTTGAAAATCGAAAAATATGATTTAACAAGACGCGTCGGTTCAGTGGATCTATCTGGGAAAAATATTCTTTGATGTTTTACATTATTAACTAACTGTTTATCATCTGCCAAATCGAGTATTTTACGGAATAATGTATCAAATAAATCAACTAAATGACCATTAAGATAAAATTTAATATAAAGATTTCCATCACCAATATGTTTATTTTCTGTGAATCCTTTTTTGATATACTCAATTATATCGAGATAGTATCTGATATCTCTGCGGTAATAGTAGTTATATATTCTATACTTTTTACCATCATTATGTAACAATGTTGATAAATAGTTGAACAAGGCAGCCGTTCTATATTGTGTAACAGAATATGCAAATATTTCATTTGTTAGTTGTGTCATAATTTCATTAAGTTTATTTTTATTTGATATATACAGAACAAATTTTTCGTTTATGTCTTTATAAAATCCATTCATTACGGTGGTATTTATGTTGCTATCATGCATATCACTAATATTAAATATCGCTACTAATTGTTGTAGTATACGTCTTACATCAAGATGCAGTGGTGTCAATTCAGCACTTGTATTATTACTATCTTCTTGATATACATCCATGATATATTTTTTAAGTGCTGGATTTATTTTAAATTTTGCTCCTGCCTCAATTTTATACTCATTATATTTATCATCAATTGTTTTATATACTTTAGTGAGCAATAGCTTCATATTGTTTAAATTAGTTAAAATAAATTTTCTGTCATCTGATAAATCGTCGAGCTTATTGTATGTATACATATTATATAAATAATCGATTTCAAGAACACGCCAATTTGTTTCATATATACCAAAAAATAGTTCAATAAATACTTTGGCCAAACTATCAGGTGTGAATTCTTCATCTTGTATATTTTCAATAATATTTCTAAGTGGTTTATTAATTAATGCAATTATTTCAGTTTTATATCCGGTGATTAAATCAACTGGAATATTTTTAATATTCGAATCCAATAGATTAAATAAATGTCCACATGCTGTAAAAATCTCGAAGAGTTTATTATATATTTCGCGTAATTCCACAGGATTTGCTCTGAATTTTTCAATAATATTTTTATCTATAATATCATAAGTTATGTGATTAGAAACAAGTATGTTATACATCCGTTTATAAAATACATATCCGCGAAATTTATTTTTATTCAAAATTTTGTGTAGTTCATCAAGTTTAACACCGTTCTCTGGGCTGAAAATATCAAACAAATTATAGTCTCCATTTTTATTTTCACTAAATAATATTGGTATATGTTTGAGTTCGGCAACGTTTAACTCCTGGCCATCAATAAATTTAATAAATGTATCAAGCTCCTCACCTGCACCACCGGATTGTTTTATATCAACATCTTGTGCACTTGATTTCGCATCACCTGCAAATATTTTGTTAATTTTTTTCGCTTCCTCAACTCGGCTCACAATTTGTTGGAACTTATTTAATACATTTGTTTGTCCATCTGATAAACTGCTCAAATGAACTTTAATTGAATTAATATCAGGCAAAGCGGTCATTTGTCCAACTTCTCCAAATTGAGATAACTTCATATTTGTCACAAGTTTTTCATCATAGATACCGGTACTCACATTGAGGTCATCAATATTAATTTTGCTTTTTTCTTCAACAGCTTTTCTAAATGTAATTAACTGTTCAATATATGTTTCACAATCTGTTATAGTTTGTGCAATTGCATTATTTTTATTCAACATATTTTTGTCTACTATTCGTAATTTATTAATATTACCAATATCAGAAGGTGTTATTCCACTGATTGCTTCTCTAATTTCTGTTGTGGTTATTGTTTTAGGAATAGTTATTTTATCCATATCAATACCGCTAAATTTAGGTAAAACAACAATGCCTGGATTTGTTGCCGATACATTATTTATATTAATTATAGGAGTATTTAGTGGTCCTGTATTTATATGATCATTTACTTGTTTCAATAAATCTTCTTTCTCTTTTTTTTCTTCTTCAATTTTTTTAGCAAAATTTTCAATATCTAGTAGATCTGCCTCTTCCTGTGCTTCTTTGGCTTCCCTAGCTTTTTTGGCTTCGTCAGCTTCTTTGGAATCTTTCGCTTCTTTAGTTTCAACTTCATTTTTTGCGATAATTTCATCAAGTCTATGTCTTGTAAAAATAGGTATGCTTAATGGTGTTGGATTAACAGGTATACCTATAAATGGTGTTGGATCAATATGTAAACCTGGTCGTGGTCTATTTAATGCGCGCTGTTTATCCGTGCCCTTCAAATAATACACAGCATCATCAACATTTTCGTCGGGGGCAGGCTCAATTTCAATTGCCGTATAGTTATTATGATTATTTGTATATTGTTTCAAACCATTAATTGCAGTTAATACAATTGGAAGATGTCCAGTTATAGTCCATAAACGTCCCTGTGATACGGTTTTTCCATAATCATTCATAACTTCATCACCACTTATATTTTTTTTTGCATCGCCATTACCAAGTGTTGTAAATGGACGTTTCCCCTCACCAGTATATTTAACCTCTGTATTAGTGCCCATAATATAATATTTTGAAGCTACTGTGGTATCGGGCACAGCCATGGGTCCTGGATATGGTGTAAGAGTCGCTATATCATGAAACATTCCGGTAGGTTGTTTCTCATCGACTGGTACTATTCTTGTTGTCGTTGAACCTTGCAAATGCCATCCTTGACCACCAGTTTGTATGTTTGTCGACAATAATTTCTTCATTTCAAACTGTATATTTCTGCCGGTTTGTTTCATCTTATATGCAAGTTCATCTATAGTATATAAATGTATATCACCGTCTAATTTATCATGTATAGTGTGCAATATCTCATCAATTATTTCGATTGATGGCCCAGTACTGGCTATATTGTCTTTACCATAAAGCAACCCAGTAACGAGATCGAGTAATCCGCCACCCGACTGTTTTTTATCGCGCGTTTTGGCTGTCATATCATGTTTTTTATGTAACAGAACATTGTATAATATATTCAACTGTTCTTTATTGGATGCCCTCAGTTTATCAAAGTCCATTATATAATTATAATGAATATTATATTTTATTGAAAATAGTTTTATATTGTTATAAATATTTTCAGTATAATGTATATAAAGTATATAAAATAATTAATGAGCGGTTTTTCATCACATCATTTAGTTCATGAAAAAATATTAAACACAAATATGATATTTTGCAGTATATGTATAGATATAATAAAAACACCAACAGAAATAACTAACTGCGGTCATGTCTTTTGTTATAAATGTATATGCGAAATGATTAACACTGCACAAATATGTCCACTGTGTAGAGCAGATATTGAGGGTACACAAATATCGTTAGCTATTGAACGATATATTCAAGGTAACGAGATAAGATGTTATAATGATCAATGTGGCAAAACGATGACAATTGGTAATACTGATATTCATATCCAGAATGAATGTGAATATGAAAATAAAACATGTATCTATTGTGCCAAATCCGTTATACGTCGAGAGTTTGCAAAACATAGTGATGACTGTTTAGAATTACTATTAAAAGGAAATGTCGCATCAGATACCACACAATACATGTGCAAATTTAAAAAAATGTTGAATTGCGGTTTTGTGTCTGATAAAACTCTCGTAGACTTGCATGAACATGATGATACATATCATCGCAAATTAGTTGTTAAATTTCCTAAAAAATCCGGCAATTCGTATAATGTGGCTAACACACAAGTCCAACTTAAAATATCACATGATATAAATAAAAGTTATAAATGGATATCTGAATTGTTCACTGAAAATAAAAATGATAAGCTATATATTAAACATTTCGTCTGGGGACATGATAATACACGCCGCTGTATAGTAGATTACGTGTTTTGAACAGGATGATACTGTTTTATAAGATCAATAACCTGTTGTCTACATCCTGTACACATTTTATCATCTAACTTACTCAATAGTTGTTGTTTAAGTTCCGGTGGTATGTTTAACTGATTGACAAGTGAAATGAGAATAGCAACTGATGGATTTGCTTTTAATATGCTGCTTACACTACTACCTATACTATTTGCCAATTTACTTTCAGCTACTTTATGACCAATCAATGAAATTAATTGTGTGCCGATAACTGATTTGGCAGCGGGTTGTTGTGCCGGTTGTTGCACTGGTTGCGATGGAATTATAACAGGTGGATCTAATTTAATTAGTTTATTCATATATAAAACGGTATATTATAATTTTATAACTATACATGAAAAAATTGAATATATATGTTATTGAATAGTACCTCTATATAATATTACATATAATACAATCACTCTATACACTAATCGACATGATGAATATAGTCATTGACTCAGTTAAAACTTTAATGAAATTTACGATAACTAAATTTGCAAACAATACAATAAATACAGTTAGCACAGTTACAGACTCCATTACAACGTTAACTCAATCGACAGCAGATAAAATTGCAGATAGTTGTATAACTGTCATATTGCCATTTGTATTGCCAATTATTGTGATACCATTATTATTACTCATCAGTCGATGTCGTAAACAGAATATTATTCAATTGACAGAAACTATTTGTCGATTTGCAGTAGCAGCTAATTGTGTATATTTAACATGGTGGATTGTTAATCCTGATGGATTAGGATCGCTCGTTTCCCAATATAATTTTAATGATACATATTTGCGTGATATTCCGAGTTTAGGATGGTTAGTTGACTATATGATGTGTTATGTCATGGCAGTTATATATCTCGCATATAACTGTTGGAGTGGTCAGTTAAAATATACACTGATGGGTCCGGATATGGCACTTGTTATGCGTACACGTGTAGTGGACAAAATGCCATATGTAGTATATATGTTGTTCATTGCATTTGAGTTGGTTGTTTGGACGCCACTCGTAGTAAAATGGGATTTGACACACTGTTTTTTGGAAAATTTCATCAACTATACTGGTGGAATGATATATATTACGAATGGCGTATTAATAATCTACATGTTGCAACTTGCAATGACGTGGAATAGTATGATTATCCATAAGAACATGACAAAATATGAGATTTTATATGATATATTTCTTGTGATGATCATGATTGTTGCTTTCTTGAATGCGGTAATTGCAATGTCGTTATACTATATGTTATCGAAATATAGATATAATAAAACAGGAAAATACGGTGCGATGTCAATTAAAATCGAATAGATACACAATTTACTTTATTCTCTAATATTATAACTATATATTATGGGTGCATGTTTTGGTATCATATCGGGGAGTCCTATTGAAGACTCAACTTATATGACACTTACAGATACCCCTTATATTGATGATTTCGATATGCCACTTTATATACCCAATATAACAGATGATTTATTAGATAATACAGATAAATTTGATATATATGATGAATCCAGTGAACCCAGTGAACCCAATTAATCATAGTGTCAAATAACCATAAAACACCTATAAATTGACCCGTTATATGTCAATTTATATGGAAAAAATTGAAATATTTTTTTACTGGATAATCCATTAAAGAACGGGATTGCGGGGTGCAAACTATATTTACTAATCTTATAGTCATACATCTTTTAACATAAACTGTCGAAAATGCAAGGAGAAATGCGCTCTTATTCCAACCCATTCAACCTGTTTCCAGTGGAAAAACCGACAACATCACATCGTGATCTTGTCAGTACACAGTCTCATGCACCTGCAAAACAGCAAATTTGTCCCAATGGCAAAACATGCACTGCAGCTGTAATGGGACTTTGCAACATGGCGCATATTGACGTCCAAGTCGTTGATGGCAAGATGATATCAGCTAAAGCCGATGGCAAGTCAAGTGCATGGCCTCTGCGTCAATTTACAAGTGAGGCAATTGGCAGCGGACTATTTGGGCCAATTGCTAAGCCAACCCAGTCCGCCCAGCCACTGGCCGTTGTGCAGAGAACTGCATCATCAGCGGGCAGATCCACTTCCCCATCATTAACTAGTGGGACCTCATTCGCTTCAGCGACCGTCAGATCTGCATCTCCATATGCGGTTTCACCTGATGTCGCAGAACCTCTGGAAACTTCGGGTGATGTTTTGGCGAGTCAAGCGGATATGATCGCCAAATACACATATCATGGTGCGCAGAATGTGCAAAAGCCGCTGCCATTATCGATTGGTTTTCCACCGATCAGCAACAGCTTTCATCCGTCATCCCAAAAATCTGGCTATCTCGGCATATGCAAATTCGGTGATAATTGCCATCACCATAATCGTAAAGATGGCGTTGGGTGCAAATATGATCACAGCAAAGACAAACTCATCGTGCCCAGTGCACCAAGCGCATCAGCCAAAGCGCGAGAAACACTTGCTGGCTCAGCAAAAAACAGTCCTCAACGCGTGGAAAGAATGCGCGCAGAAAGCACACGCAAAGTGTTTGCGGACGATCAAGTGCCGTATTTCGGTATGCATCATTCAGGTTCACAAAATTCAATGAGTTCAGTGAGCTCGATGAGCATTGATACTACACCTATGAACTCGCCGCCAATTTCGCCGGATGAACAAATGCTTGAACCAAAAGCGCTGTTCAAACGGGCTCACATGAAGAGTGCGTGTGTTTTGTTTCCGGATATTCAGAAAAAAGTCAAACGGTCTTCTCCAACACCTGACTTGTCCGACAAAAAATCTGCTGCATCGTGCAATGAAGACATCGCAGATCTAATCGCACAACTTCAAGCACTGCGTGTAGATTTGGATGTTATGACGGGAGAGATTAATACCAAACAAGCCACTGTCCAAGCTTTGACCGAATGGATTAAAACTCAGTGCACTCAAATTGAGGGCAAGGCATCGACAGTCTCTGGTGTCAGTAACCCGCACATAATCACACAAAATGTGAAAACCCTGACTGCGGAAATTGATCAGATTAAAAGGTGTCATCGCATTAAGGAGCGGCGATTTTTTGACACACAGCGAATGATAACTGATTACAGTAAAATGTTTGCTGAATCATAATCTTAAAGCTCGCTGTTATGCCGCTCAATCAGCTATCTTCAACACCCAATAACCTTTCTATTTTTGACACCTGATAATAAGACACCAAGCTTCAATTTGGTGCTAATCTAATTGCCATGTGCATTGTGATATCGTCAACTTAATTGGTGATGTGTCGTATTGAATTATTTTGTATTTTTATCCCTTTGTATTTTTGAAAGAATGAATTTTGTTTATATTTTGTTCAGTAGGATCAATTTCTCTATTTATGTATTTTTCGAAAAAACTTTCCATATATATTTATATAATGAAAGTTACATCAGAATTATCGCAATATATCAGTTTTACTGGGACAACTGATATTATTATTACTCATGGTGATGAAACAGTTGTCACTAAAACCACACCGAAATTAATAAAAATTATGTCCATTACAAAAGCTATCACCAGTTTGGCAATCGGTTTTTTATTACATGAACGAAAGCTCAAGTCTGTTAAAACTAAAATATGCCACATATTTCCAGACACGATGTGGCAAACATCACCACGAAATAAAATAACTGTGGAACATTTATTAACACATACAAGTGGACTGCCCGGTATAGCTGATTGGGCAGCTGGTGGTATGCAGCTGTTTATAAAGGCTAAAAATATATATCAATATTGTGCAAATAGGGAACTCGTCAATAAACCGGGTGCAAAATGGGATTATAGTAATATTGGTGCACAACTCGTTGCATGTATCGTACATAAACTCAGTGGACAACAGCTCGATAAATATTTAGCAACCAGACTTTTCAAGCCACTCAATATAAAAAAGTATCGGTGGGAATATGTAGGTGGATATGCTGATGCAATGAGCGGATTAAATTTGTGCGTCACTGATCTGCATAAAATCGGTTGTTGCATAAGAGATAAAGGTCTATATAATGGTCATCAAATAGTACCCAAAAAATGGATTGTCATGATGAGTCGTCCACGTATAAAACTAGGCAATACGAGCTATCAAGGATATTTCTGGTTCGTGAATACCAAACTCGGCTATATATATCATGATGGCAGTAACGGACAATATCTGTTGATCGCACCTAAACGACGCATTGTATTTGCAAGATTATATGTTCTACAACGGCAAGATTATAAAAATTACCAGAAAAATTATCATATATTTGCAGGCGATAAATATTATGAAATATTAGATAAACTTATCACTGCGAAATGAAAAAGTTTTATTTAACAGCTCCTTAATAGTATTTATTATAATTTTTACACAATCATAATTTTGATGTATATTATGTGTTTTATTAATAAAATATATAGCTTTAAACTGTTTATTTTTATTTTCATAATTGCTAATCTCTTTATCCTGATAATACATAAAATCAACTAATATTTTACCTTCTTTTTTTATATCATCTAATTCATAATTTCTAAAATATATTGTGGGTATGGCTAATATTTCAAAATTATGAGTGGCAAGATAATTGTTCATTATTTTATAACTAATATTATATAAATAGTTTGCAATTTTCTCCCTCTTTTTATCCGAATATTTATGGTTTGTTAAA
>Ga0210399_10000626_pt1 | contig 28222 bp, 26 predicted proteins | sample IncBWC14MmetaG_FD_150865 | JGI IMG/M metagenome (GOLD analysis project Ga0210399, IMG submission 150865) | Forest soil microbial communities from Barre Woods Harvard Forest LTER site, Petersham, Massachusetts, United States - Inc-BW-C-14-M | ecosystem: Environmental > Terrestrial > Soil >... | reverse complement strand
CAATCCGCGGCGCGATGCATGGTCTTTCACGTGGGACTTGAGGTGCGAGGTCAGATAGTTGATCCGCTCGCTCAAAAGCGCGATTTGCACTTCTGGTGAGCCTGTATCTTTAACATGGGTCCGGAACTGTTCGATCAACGCTGATTTCGGTGCGCTCAAGTGCCCTTCTCCGTCATCCCCTGAATTTTTCCTCTTCTCTTCGACCCATTCAGGCTAACACAAACGCAACAAACGTGTAAAGGAATGTAACGAACGGGACGGACGGGCGGTGATCGGACACTGTGGGCCAGAAGGAGTTGTTCGCCTAGCTGAGCGCCGAAGGCCCGTCTCAGCCCTTGGCGAGTTTTTCGATTTTGCTGGGCTTTTTCTCTACGACCGACAGCGAGAGTGTCGAAGTTGTATCCGTTTTTCCGCCCTCATCATTCAGACCGGAGGGAACGTTGGGATGGGGAGCGTTGGGGGAGGAACGAGGCTTCGGGAGCTGCGGTGTCGGGTGCGCTGGAAACGCCGCGTGAACAGGCCTAAGGGCTAAGACTCCGGCAGCACCGACAAAGGTCATCAAGAAACAACGACGTATCTCCGGCACAGACACCCCCAAAGCAGGGTCCCGGGTTCGCGTTGCCCTAGACAATGCTTAGGTTTAGCCCGTTTCTTGTACTTTCGCAGGCGTTGCGCCGAGGAACCGACAAAGACCGCGAGACGAGTCTCGGTTTCAGCCGTCTGTTGGGATTGGAAGAATTCGCTGTTGCGCTAGGCAGGTAAATCCGGTTCAATACTCAGGCACAACTTAGGGGGAACCATGAGAAAACAAGTTGCAGTCTTGGCGGTGGGATGTCTGACTTTGGGGTTGATGGCAGTTCTGGGTTCGGCGCAGATGGACAAAGGCTCGCGGCCCAGTCCGGCTGCGAAAGCAAGCTGCGCTTTGGCCGACGGGAAGATGATTTCGGTGGATTATTCGAGTCCGCGCGCCAAAGGACGCAAGATCTATGGCGGACTGGTTCCCTTTGGCCAAGTGTGGCGCGCGGGAGCGAATGAGGCGACTACTTTCGTGACCACCACGGACTTGATGGTGGGCGGGACGCATGTGCCGGCAGGCAGTTACACCCTATTCACGATTCCGAACAAGGATAAGTGGTCGTTGGTCATTAGCAAGAAAACCGGCGAATGGGGAACCGATTACCCGGGGCCGTCGGAGGATCTAGCGCGAATCGACATGAAGGCCTCGACGTTGCCGGCGGCCGTTGAGAACTTCACGATCGTGTTTGACAAGGCGGCTAGCGGGTGCACGCTGCGGATGGATTGGGAGACAACGCGGGCCTCCGTGGACATATCGAAGATGTGACAGCCGCCCATTTTAAATACGAAAAAGGCGCGTTCGGCAGTTCAGCGGCGCGCCTTCTTCATTTTTGTTTTCCCCGTGAAGTCCCTGAACTTTAGAAGCCTTGCTGAAAGCGCTTCATGCCGCGATCAACGAGCATGACTGCCCCAATGACGAGGGCGGCGGAGAGGAGCACGTTGAAGGTGACGGCTTCGCCTGCGAACAGCCAGCCAAATAGAACAGCGACGATGGGATTGACGTAGGTATGCGTGGCAACCAGCGTGGGAGAGTAGTGCTCGAGGAGCCAGTTGTAGGCGGTGAAGGCCACGACCGAGCCAAAGATTATGAGATAGCCGAGGGCCAGCCACGAACGCGGAGAAACGGAGGAGAAGGAAAATCCGCGGTATTCACCAAATGCGGTGCCGACGAGAAGCAGTTGCACCGCGCCTGCCAGCAGCGAAAGCGCCGACAGCAGTAGGGGATGCCCCGAGAGATGCGACCGCCTGGAGTAGACAATTCCCACGGACCAAGAAAGCGCTCCCAACACGATCGCCAGGGAACCGACGAACACGCCGGGGCCCGAATTCAGGGCGCTTCGGCCCATCAGCAGGCCAACGCCCCCGAATCCCAATAAAATTCCGGCGAGAAGTGTCGTGTTCAAGCGCCACCGGCGGGCGGCGAAAGCGGAAAGCAAGAAAACCCATATAGGTTCGCTCGCGATGAGCAGAGAGGCGAGCCCCGACGGCACTTTTTGCTCCGCCCAGTGGAGGGTGCCGTGCCCGATCAGAAAAAAAAACGCGCCAATAATGATGCTGGCACGAACTTGCGCCCAGGTGGGCCGAAGGCGCTTGGCCAGGCACCAGACCAGCAGAATCAACCCGGCGACCAAATGGCGCAGGCCCGCGGTGTAGAGGGGAGGTATCGTTTCCACGGCGTAACGAATGGCGAGGTAGGTGGAACCCCAGATGAAGTAAATGGAAAGGAAGGAGAGAGCAACCGTGACGCGATGAGCACGAGCAACGGACGGCGTGGGGGATGGAGACGATGCCGCTTCGATGGCGATGGGACTTTGGTTCGCGGTCATGCTGCGCTCAACTTCGAGCTTAGCGGTGACAACGCAGGCATGCCAGAACCAAAATGGATGTCATCGGCTAAGAATTTGGGGAAAACCGGACAGACAGGAAATGTTTGTCCGCCGTTAGCCCTTTCGGGGGCGGATGAGCGCGAGAAACTCGTCGCGCGTCTGCTTATTGTGGCGAAAAGCGCCGAGCATGGCGCTGGTGACGGCCTGGCCGTGCTGCTTTTCCACGCCACGCATCTGCATGCACAGATGGCGGGCCTCGATAATCACGCCGACGCCCTGGGGAGCGATTTTTTCCTCGATGGACTGGGCGATCTGGCTGGTCATGCGCTCTTGAATTTGCAGGCGGCGCGCGAACATATTGACTACGCGGGCAATTTTGCTGAGCCCCAAAACGCGCTTATCCGGCAGATAGGCCACGTGAGCCTTGCCAAAGAACGGCAGCAGATGATGTTCGCAGAGGCTGAAGAACTCGATGTCCTTGACAATGACCATTTCGTCGTAAGCCACGCTGAAGGTCGCGCCGTTCAACACGTGATCCAGATTTTGGTGATAGCCGCTGGTCAAGTACTTGAGAGCTTTCTCGAAACGCTCCGGCGTCTTGCGCAGCCCTTCGCGATTCGGGTCCTCTCCGATAAGCTTGATGATTTCGCGCATATGGGTGGCGATCCTGCGCGCGTCGATTTCCTTTTGATCGTTCAGCAGAATTTCTTCCGTTGGCTTGGTCACGGCCGGTTCCCTTCTAGGTTGTCCCCGGCGTACTCGAAGCTGTTATTTCCGGTCTCCTGGACGCGGATGCGTTCGAGCTTCGCCTTGGGGAAGGATTTCAAGCGCTGGAAAATCTCGATGCACAAATTCTCAGTGGTCGGGACTTTGTCGCGGAACGCGGCGACATCCTCGTTGAGCGACTTGTGATCGAATTCCTCGAGTACCTGGCGTTCGACAAAGTCGTCCAGCTCGGCGAGATTCGCGATCATGCCGGTGGCCGGGTCAACTTCTCCCGAAACGCTGACTTCGACGACGTAGTTATGTCCGTGGCCATAGGGATTATTGCATTTCCCGAAGACACGGCAATTCTCCTCTTCGCTTAGATGCGCGCTATGCAACCGGTGCGATGCTGAGAATCGGTAGCGCCGGCCGAGTTCGATCTTGAGTGCCGTGCTCATGACTGCCTCGTTGCGGCGGCCCCGTTGCGGTAGCAATCGGCGAAGAGGTCGGGCGACTCATAGAGCCGCACACGATGTAGCCGGCCTTGCGTGATTTTCGGTTCCAGCAATTGCCAGATTACCCGGGCGATGTTTTCACAGGTTGGAATCTGTCCAGCAAGTTCGGCGACCTCATAATTGAGATGGCGATGATCCATGCGCTGCATGATTTCGCGCTCGAGAATCTCTTTCAGTTCTTTCAAGTCGAGGACCATGCCAGTCAGTGGATCCGGATCGCCCTCGACAGTCACTTCCAGAGTGTAATTGTGCCCGTGGCCGTGGGGATTGTTGCACTTCCCAAAAATTCGACGATTCTCCTCAGCCGAAAAATTCGGGTTGTGGTAGAGATGCGACGCGGCAAACTCGATTTTTCGCGTTAGCAGAACCATGAGCCTTTGCCTATTTCACCGGTTGGGGAGCTCCAACGGAGTATTCCCGGCCTTTCCACTGGATTCTTCCATGGACATAGCTCCGGTAGGACGCCCAGAGCACAGCTACATACAAAGCCACGGCGGGCACATAATAAAAGATGAAGGAAAAGGGGTATTGGTTACGAACGAGATCGAGGCCGTAGCTGGTTTGGCGGGCAATCAGGAGCAAGACTCCCAGGAAAAGTAGAAACGGATACTTCAGTCCCAAGACGATCACGAGTAGCGGAATCCAAGGTAGGTTGGACTCCATCTCCCGGAAAACCGTCCAAGGTGTGCCGCCCATCAAACGATAGAGATTTTTCTTCCAGCCCTGCCACATGGCCCCGAACGAGCGGTACATGCGCACATGGACGATACCTTTACCGGGGCCGAACCAGATGCGATAGCCTTTGGCCTTTGCGCTTATGGCCAGGGCGACGTCTTCAAGTACCTCGCCAGCGACAGCCGAGTGGCCGCCGGTAGTATCGTAAACGTCGCGGCGCATCATCAGAAATTGGCCGTTGGCGGCTGCCGCCAGCGAGTTCGGATCATTCACGTTTTCGTAGGAAAAGCGCTTCGCTAGGCGCAAATAGATAAAGGGAATCAGCGCTTTTTCATACCAAGTCTCGGCGATTTGCTCCGGAGAGAAGGAGACCAAAGCGGCGCCGTGTTCGTGCGCTAGATCTAGTGCGCGGGAGACGGAATCTCGCTCGTGCTCCGCATCGGCATCGGTGAACAGGAGCCAGCCGCGCGTGGCCACTTGCACTCCGGCCCACAAAGCGTGGTTCTTGCCAACCCAGCCATCCGGCAATTGGCCGGATTCCAGCAGGCACAGGTTGGGAATTTTCTCCATGAGACCGCGCACGACGCTGGCGGTGGCGTCGGTGGACTGATCGTCAACCACCAAGATTTCGGCGATTTCAGGTTGGCTTGCCAGCGAAGCTAGGCACGCCGCGATCACCGCCTCCTCATTTCGAGCCGGAACAATGGCTGTGACCAGGCGTGCCGTTGGGTCTGCCACGGGAGATCCGGCGATAGGTGGATGGTGTGCGTCGTTGCTCATAAGTCTCTTGTATGCGGAAGGGCGTTCCCGATTGGGGGAGATTGAGTTAGTATAGCATTTGATGAGAATACTTCGAAAACTCGCTGCTTGGGGAGTCTTGGCAGTTGCCTTGGGGGTGGTGTTCCTTTTTGCGATGCCCAGCTACCGACAGGGCGAAGCCTCCATTGCTGGCAGCACCGCGCGAGACTTCCCGATGGAAATTTCCGGGAAACCCGGACATCTGACCGATCTGAAGGGCAAAGTGGTGGTCCTGAATTTCTGGGCGACCTGGTGCCCGCCGTGCATCGAGGAGACTCCGGCGTTAAACCGGCTGCAGAAACACATTGAATCGCGGAACGGCGTCATTTTCGGTGTTGCCGCTGACGAGGACCCCGTCGCTTTTGAAAAATTCCTCCGTGAACAGGGCGTGGTTTTCCTCGCTTACCGTGATCCGCTCACCAGAGACAATCATTCGCCCATCGCTCAATCCTACGGCACGTCGATGTACCCGGAGACCTACGTGATCGATCGCCACGGCAAGATCGCTCGCAAATTCGTGGGCTACCAACAGTGGGATTCGCCGGACATGCTGGCGTATTTCGATTCTATCCTCGGGCAGAGCTAAAAAACGAAATTCAAGAAAAAACATAACGCGGAGACCGAGAGTTCGCAGACGAAACGCAGAGCGGAGGCGGAATACCGCCAGTCGCTTTGATGCTTTTGTAGCGAATTTCTTGTCTCGGCGCGGCTTGCACTCGCCAGCTTACTCGTAGCGAAGGGCTTCGACGGGATCGAGTTTGGCGGCTTGCATGGCGGGGAGCCAGCCGCTGATCACACCAACGACGACAAGAATTACTGTGGACAGCATCATGGTGAGGAATGAGAGGGTGAGGTGGATGTCCACTTTGCCGGAATCGTCTTCGTAGGCGGGGCCGAGGAAGGGCAGCGTGCCGACGGCTGAAGTGATTGCTACCGAAAGCGCCATCCCGATCACGCCGGCGGCGAGGGTCATGACCAGAGCTTCCAGCAAGAACTGCCAGCGGATATGCGATTTTTTTGCGCCGAGCGCGCGGCGCAGGCCGATTTCGCGGACGCGTTCTTCCACGGAAACGAGCATGATATTCATCACGCCCACGCCGCCGATGCCCAGGGTGAGCGCGCCCACAAAAAAGAGCAGCGCCTCGATGCCCAGCGTGATTCCTTCATAGATCGGCTTGAACTCTTCGCGGCCGAACATGGTAATGGCGCGCTTGTCGCTCGGCGAGAATCGCTGGCGGCTCGCGATGGCTGCGCGGAACTGCTGCATGGCATCGGCTTCAAAATTCGGGGCCACCGGTTCGAAAAGCATCACGCTGGCGTACCGCGCGTCCCACAAGTCACCCGCCGTGGTGTAGGGGATAAAAACAGACTCATCGTCGCTGGTAAAATAGTTGCTGTCGGAAAATTTCGTGTCCATCGAGCCCACGACGGTAAACTTTACGCCGTCGATGCGCACGGTCTCGCCGATGGCGGGAGTGCCGCTGAAAAGCTTTCTGCGCAGGATGGCGCCGAGAAATGCCACGCGGCGGCGCTCCTCGATGTCTTCGGGAGAAATCCAGCGTCCTTCCATGGGAATTTCATTACGCATTTCGCCGTACTCAGGATAGATGCCGCGGATGGCGGTCTCCGAAAGCCGTTCGTCGTGTGTGATTCCCTTCCACCGCACCGTCTCGCGAGTCACGCGCTTAACGAGCGGCGATTGCGCTTTCACCCAATCCGCGTCTTCTTGTTCGAATCGCACGGCCTTGCCGGCGCGCTCGCCGCCTGCCTGCTCGCTGGTCGTCCCCGGCCAGCAAACCACTGCGCCTTTGCCAAAAACCTCGAACGTGTACATCAGCACGCCGCGAAATCCCGAACCATAACTGAGGAGCAGGGTGACCGCGACGATGCCCCAGGCGATGCCCGTCATCGTGAGCAAGCTCCGAACGGGATTGCGTCCGAGGGCTGCCCACGCTTCTTTGAAGATTTCAGTAAGCATCTAGCCGCCCGCCTCGAAGCGGAGCGCTTCGATGGGATCGACGGAGGCGGCGCGATTCGCTGGATAAAGAGCGGACAGGACGGCAATCAAGCCGAGCAGAAAGATGGACAGAGCGCCCAGTTTCCAGCTGGTGAGCAAACCTGCAAAAAACAGCGGCATCGGCAGCAGATTAACCAGCGCGCAAAAACCGTAGGAGAGGAACAGACCTGTGCCGCCGCTCAAGGCCACGACGATGATGGTCTCCAAAAAGAATTGCCTGAGAATGGACTCGCGAGTGGCGCCAAGCGCTTTGCGTACGCCGATTTCGCGTGTCCGCTCGCGGACGGAGACCAGCATCACGTTCATCACGCCCAGGCCGCCCAGAAAAAGTGTGGCCACTCCCACCGCTCCCATGAAAACTTCCATGCCCACAATGATCATGCGGTTGGCTTCCGCATTTTTAACGGTGTCCCAAATGCTGGCGGCTTCTTTGTCGCGGGGATCGAAACTGTGCAGCCGTCCCAGCGAGCGGCGAACTTGTTTCACGCAATCAAGGTGCGTCTCCAGCGACCAGGGTGCGACAAGTAAACGGTCCACGCTGTGCTCCACGGCCGGCGGCTTATTCGGAAAATCGCGGCGCATCGCATTGAAGGGGATGAACACCTTCCGCACATCCGCGCCGTCGTAGCTAGAATTCTGTTCCTTTGGCTTCATGACTCCGATGACCGTATAGGGTTTCCCGTTCAACGAAATCGTCTGCCCAAGGGCTTCGCGCTCGGCAAAGAGCTGCTTTTTTGCGTCGCTGCCAAGGAAAGCCACGTTGCGGGCTTCGGCGTTGTCCTCTTGGTTGTAAAACCGGCCCTGCGCCACGGCGATACTGCGAATTTCAGTAAACGGCGGCAGTGCGCCAACAATCTGAAGGTTCCCGCTATTGAAGAGGCTGTGCACCTGCACATCATTGCCAAGTTCCGGCATCACGTACTTGCACGCAGGCGCTTCCTTCGCGACCTGGAGGTAGTCGTCTTCTCCCCAACGGATAATGCGCCCGGAGCGCGTCCCGCCGGCCTGCATGCTGGTGCGGCCGGCGAAAACGATCATCACATCTTTGCCAAATGTTTCCTGATTGTTTTGAATGCCCTTGCCGAGCCCCTCGCCAGCCGCGACCATCACGGTAATGGAGATGATGCCCCAGGCGATGCCGAACATCGTCAGCATGGTCCGGCGCTTGTGTGCCCAAAGCGTCGCCAGCGTGTCTCGCAGTAAGTCCTGGAATGACATGGTGTTTGGCCCCGGTCGATTCGGCTACTGGAGGATGACTTCTTGCTTCTCTTTGAGGCCGTCGAGAATTTCCGTCTTCACGCCGTTGGAGATGCCCAGCTTCACGCTCAGTTTTTTCTTGCCGTTCTCGGCCTTGGCATCGGGGATTTCGACGGAAGCTTTGCGCTCTTTGTCGTAAATCAGCGCTGCTTCCGGAATCATCAGCACGTTTTTCTTTTCTTCGAGAAGTATTTCAGCATTCGCACTCATATTGGCCTTGAGCTCGCCGCCGGGATTGGAAATCGATACGCGCACTTCAAACGTGGTGACGTTGTCCTTCTCCTTGCCGAGCGGAGAAATCTTGGTGACCTTACCGGTGAATTTCTTGTCCTTGAAGGATTCCACGACGATCCGCGCGGGCTGGCTGAAGAACACTTTGCCAATGTCAGCTTCATCGACCTTTCCCTGCACGTAAACTTCGCTGACGTCGCCAAGGGTCATAATCAACGTGGCCTGGGAGCCGAGTACCAGGATCGAGCTGACCGCGTCGCCGATATTCACGTCGCGCGAGAGCACCAACCCGTCGATCGGGCTGACAATCGTAGAGTTGCGCAAATCTTCCTGCGCGTTTTCGAGCGAAGCTCTCGCCTGCGCCACTTGCGCTTCGGATTTGGCAATTTCCGCCTTCGAAACGGCCAGCGTCCGCTGCGCGCTCACCTGCTTGTTCAGCCCCAACTGATAATTCTTCTCCGCGTCCTCGACGAGGCTCTTGGACATCACGCCGTCTTTGTACATCTGTTCAGCGCGCTCCATATTAAGCTTCAGGAACGGCACGTCAGGGCCTTCGGCGTCGACTTTGTTGCGCTCGAGTGTGGCTTTGGAAGAATCCAGCGCCGCTTCAGCAGCTTGCAAGTTGGCGCGCGAGGCGCGTTCCGCGGCTTCGAGCTGAATCTTATCGAGTTCTGCAAGCAACTGGCCCTGCTTCACAGTCTCCCCATAATCCACGTACAGCTTTTTCACGATGCCGCTCGCCTTGGACTTGATCTCCACTTTTGAAAGCGGCTGAATCTTGCCGGTGGCAACAACTACGCGCGCCAGATCGCCGCGTTCCGCAGCGGCAATTTTGGAAGGATCAATGGTCCGGCTTGGGCTGAGCGCGGCCTTGACGCCATACCCGCCACCTCCGAGCACCACCACCACGATCGCGCCCCAGATGATCCGGCGTCGCTTCTTCCCATTCTGGCCGTTTTTCCCGTTTCCTAAACCATTGCCATTGCTGGACATAACCGACCCCCGCTGGTGTGGCCCCGTTGCTACAAGAGGATACGCACCAGTCCCAGAAAAGTTCCCCTATCCTGCCGGATTAGACGGTGGCTATGCCCTTTAGTCAGGTCAGCAGGCAACAAGCTAGGCAAGAACAGGGCGCTTCAGACCAAGCCCGGGCAGCAAGTTGTCCAACAACGGCAGCCGCAGAACGAGTCAAGCAGGAAGCGGCGCAGCGGGCCGCTGACGACAAAGTCATAGAGCAAACAGCCCAACGTAAGCTCCGCGCGATGCCAGAGCAGGACTGGCAGAGAATCCAGCATTAGGATCAAGAACACGCCAAACTTGCGCAGCAACAGGCGGATGCAGCTAAAAAATAAGCCGTCGAGTAACCGCGCACTGAGATTTCCGGGCAGATATGTCTTGCGGGTCAGGGAGCCACTGGGAGTCAATCTCTTACCTGGGGCTTTGCCGTTGCTTTTTCTTGTTTGTTTTGCAGACTTCGTTCATCGCGGAAGTGTCAGGCGCAAAAATTGAGGGCGCAACCGGTGTTTAGCCTGTTGCGCCCTCTAACTGAGCCGTAAAGTTTCTAACCTTACCGATTCCTTCTGGCTGCGCAACCACCGTGAGGCCGTTGCGCTCTCCAACCCGATCCGTCCCGGCTTCTCGCTTTCCGGTTCCATCTCGCGGCGCAACCCGCTGTGAAGCTTGCCGCGCCCCTTCAATGGAACCGTTAAGTTCCTAACCTTCCCGAATCGACCTGGCGGCGTGACCGCTGTTAGGCGAGTCACACCCTCCAAAACGAAACCGTTGAGGCTTCGAGCTTCGCGATTCAATCTCGCGGCGCAACCACGGTTAAGTTTGCTGCGCCCCTTAAATTGATCCGTAAAGTTCTTAAGCTTCCCGGTTCAATCTGGAATGCAAAATAGTCCTTGCCGATTTCGGCGTCAATCAAATTCGTATCGAACACTTGTGCAAATCTGTGCACGCTTGTGCAAAAACCCCGGCAGGCGGATCAACGGCCCTAAGCGTGGAACCGTCTGCAGGAAAGGTTAGCCATGCAAATTCGCCTGCGAGCCTCGCCAGATATTGCCTGCCCGTCTGCCCAACAAGACTTTCACATCCGCAGTCGCTAGCGCGCGTCGGGCGGCCGGCTCTTGTGTCCAGGCGCCCCGGGGACAGTATTCATTTTCACTTTCGCGATTCTCTGCGCCGCGTTACCTTTGCAGACTCTGCGTCTGGAGCGTTATCCTTCTCAGGCATCACTTACAGCCCATCGGCTTTCCCAAGCCTTCTCTGAAAGGGAGAACACCATGCCCATAACTGGAATTCGTCCGAAGATTGCGCTCCTCCTGCTCGGCTGCACAATCGGAGTTTCTTTTTCCATCCGCTCTCCCCGCGCAAGAGCTGCTGCAGACGCTCCAAAGTTCAAAGTGGATCCGTCCTGGCCCAAGGAATTGCCCAACAACTGGATTATGGGCCAAGTGGGTGGCATGGCCGTGGATCGCCACGACCACATTTGGGTTTTGCAACGCCCCAGCTTGGACACCGTCGATGAATTGGGCGCTGCGCAAGCTCCGCCACGCTCCATGTGCTGCCTGTCCACACCACCGGTCCTCGAATTCGATACTCAGGGAAACCTGCTGCAATCCTGGGGCGGTCCCGGCCAAGGATTTGATTGGCCCAAGAGAGAGCATGGCGTGTATGTGGACAGGGACGATAACGTTTGGATCGGCGGCGCCGATCCTCTCGATCGTCATCTGCTGAAGTTCAAGAATGACGGCCATTTCCTGATGCAGATTGGCCACCCTTCAACGGATCCAACAAATAGCTTGCGCACTGACCTTCTCGGGCGGCCCGCCGGTATCGAAGTAGATGCCGAGGCGCATGAGGTTTACATCGCCGACGGTTATATGAATAGGCGAGTCATCGTCTACGATTCGGACAAAGGCACGTTCAAACGCATGTGGGGTGCATACGGCAATCCCCCAAATGATGCAGATCCCGGCGCTTATAATCCGGCGGCGCCGCCGGACCAGCAGTTCCGCAATCCCGTCCATTGCGTCCATATTTCGCGGGATGGCTTGGTCTATGTTTGCGATCGGGTGAATGACCGGATGCAGGTCTTCACCAAACAAGGCAAGTTTGTGAAGGAGTTTTTTGTTCGCCCACAAACCCTGGGAATGGGCTCGGTCTGGCAATTCGCATTTTCGATGGATGAAAATCAGAAGTTTCTGTTTGTCGATGATGGCGAGAACAATGTGATCTGGACGGTGCGCCGCGAGGACGGATCCGTCGTGAGCCAAATGGGACACAGCGGCCGAAACGCGGGCCAGTTTCACTGGGTGCATCAGATCGTGTCGGACTCGCAAGGCAATCTCTATACCGGTGAAGTCGACACCGGCAAGCGCATCCAGAAGTTTGTTTTGCAGCCCTAAGTTCGAAATCCACGCTGAATTGACCTGTCGCTAAAGTGGTGTTTTTCGCAGACGCAGCGCATTGGCTATTACGGAAACGGAGCTGAAGCTCATCGCCGCGCTGGCCAGCATGGGGCTGAGCAGCCAGCCGAAAACAGGATAGAAAACGCCCGCGGCGATGGGAATTCCGATCACATTGTAAAGAAACGCAAACGCAAGATTCTGTTTGATATTGCGAAGCGTGGCACGGCTCAATTTTCGCGCGCGGACAATTCCCCGCAAGTCGCCGTTCAGCAGCGTGACGCCCGCGTTTTCAATCGCCACATCCGTCCCGGTGCCCATCGCAATGCCCACGTCCGCAGCCGCCAGCGCCGGCGCGTCGTTAATTCCGTCGCCCGCCATCGCTACAATGCGGCCTTCTTTCTTCAAGCTCCTTACGATCTCGCCTTTCTCCTCGGGTCTGACCTCTGCCTTGATTTCTTCAATCTGCAACTGCGCGGCTACCGACTTTGCGGTTTCCACACGATCTCCAGTGAGCATTACCAATCGCACGCCCTCGGTTTTCAGTGCCTGGATCGCTCCCGCCGATGAACTCTTCACCTCATCGGTAAGCAAGAAAGCCCCTGCGGCTTTGCCGTCGATCGCCGCATAAACCACCGTAACTGATGTCGCTCCAGCGGTGAGAACCCTCATTTTTTCTTCGACGGGAAGCTGAACACCGCGCTCCTTTAAAAACTTCGCGGATCCGGCCAATACTATTTGGCCCTGGACTTTGCCTTCCGCGCCGCCTCCGGGTGTCGCTCGGAATTCTTCGACGGATTGCGTCAATAATTTCTTGCTTTCCGCTGCGCGCACGATTGCCGCTGCCAGTGGATGCTCGCTAGCTCGTTCCACGCTGGACACCAGTTGAAGCAATTGCTCCCTAGAAACTTCGCTTTCATTGAAGACGACGATATTTCCCACTCGCGCTTTCCCTTCCGTAAGGGTGCCGGTTTTGTCGATGACCAGGGTGTCGACTTTGGCGAGGGTCTCGAGGGCTTCGGCGTTTCGGATGAGGACGCCGGCGTGAGCGCCGCGGCCGACGGCAACCATTATGGACATCGGCGTCGCAAGTCCGAGGGCACAGGGGCACGCGATGATCAGTACTGATACAGCTGCGACTAGGGCGTGCGCGAAGCGCGGCTCCGGGCCGAAAAGGAGCCAGCCGAAGAAGGCCAAGGCGGCGATGAGAATTACGGCTGGCACAAAATAGGACGCAACGCGATCAGCGAGCCGCTGCAAGGGTGCGCGGCTGCGCTGGGCTTCGCTGACGAGTTTTACGATTTGCGCCAGCGTAGTTTCGCTGCCGACGCGCTCCGCTTCCATGACGAAACTCCCGCTGGTATTCAGCGTGCCACCGGTGACTCTGTCGCCCGGAGATTTTTCAACTGGCATCGGCTCGCCCGTGACCATCGTTTCGTCGACGGCGCTTGCGCCTTCGCGGATCACGCCGTCGACGGGAACGCGCTCGCCGGGGCGGACGCGCAGGTGGTTGCCGCGTTGCACTTGATCGAGCGCGACGTCCTTTTCGGCTCCGTTCGAATCCAGCAAGTGCGCTTGCTGCGGCGCGAGGTTCAATAGCGCGCGGATTGCGTCGCTGGTACGCTGGCGCGCACCCAATTCCAATACTTGCCCTAGTAGAACAAGCGTGGTGATCACGGCAGCCGCTTCGAAATAAACGGGCGCGGCTCCATGCATGCCTCGGACGGAGGCGGGAAAGACTTGCGGGAAAAAAGTAGCGGCAACGCTGTCGAAATATGCGGCGCCCGTCCCCAAGCCGATGAGCGTGAACATGTTGGGACTGCGGTTTCCTAGTGACGACCAGAAACGCTCGAAAAAGGGCCAGCCGCCCCAGAGGACAACGGGCGTGGCCAAGAGAAATTCGACGCCGTTTCGAATGGTTGGTGAGAGATGGAGGCCGAGCGATTCGCCAAACATGGAAAGCAGCAGGACCGGGAGAGACAACGCGGCGCTAATCCAGAAGCGCAAGCGCATGGAGTCGTACTCCGGATCGGCTTCCACCTGCGCGAAAACGTCCATCGGTTCGAGAGCCATACCGCAGATGGGGCAGCTCCCGGGTCCCACGTGGATGATCTCGGGATGCATGGGACAGGTATAACGAACGCTCTTTTCGTCAGCCGCACGCGGTGCGGCGGTTCCGGCGTGTTCGATCGACGCATGTTCCACGGGCGTCGGAACAGGGTGCATGTTTGCGGCGCCGTGGGCAGCCAGAAACTTCTCTGGCTCGAGGGAAAACCGTTCCGCACAACTCCTCGAACAGAAGTAGTGCGTTTTTCCCGCGTGCTCTACGTTGGCGGCTGCTTTTTCCGGGACAACGACCATGCCGCAGACGGGATCCTTGTGCTTTGGCGGTTCCTGCAAAATCGGAAGTGACATTCTCCCTCCACCATGCGAACTCACTGGGTGATCTCCTCGGTCCTCGAAACGGGCTATCGCAGATGCGCGTAGATCAGTTCGAGAAGCTCGTCGTACATGGCTTCCGTTTCTTCTTTTCTTCTGCTCCGCAGCGCTTGCGCGGCGCAATGGTGAAGGTGATTCTTCATCAGGTTACGCGCCACGCCGCGCAACGCCTCCTGCACGGAAGCGACTTGCGTGACGATGTCGGCACAATAGCGGTCTTCTTCGACCATTTTTTGCAAGCCGCGGACTTGCCCCTCGATGCGGCGGAGGCGGTTCTGATTGGCTTCCTTCAGCCCGGGATCGACTCCGACGGCCTTGCGTCCGGCGGCCGGGGTATCGCAAGCGCAGTTCGCCGCGCCCGTGTGCTTGGTTTGTCGCCCAGACTTCCCAGCAGCCTTTCTCACTGTGTCCGCCATGATACCCTCCACCCCTATATATACCCCTATCCCCTATAACTGTCAACGGGATTTTGGAAATTGCAGGAAACTCCCGGCGAGGGCGTCAAAATCACCCTCCGGTCTACACTCGCCGAAGACCACGAAAATCCGAATGAGGAAGCCGGGACCTGTTTGTTTCAAGACGGTTCCGTGGGCTGTTTTAAGGGCCCACAACTCCCATCCAACCCCGGACCATACCGTTACACGCCGTAGCGAAGCGGCGCGCACTACTGGCTCATTAGCGCATTGAAGGCTTTCCGGGCCGCATCGTTGCCACTCCGTCATCGCCGGAGAAGGCATCACTTCACTGTTCAGGCGTCGGTTTCTTAACGGGTTGCTGGAATTGCCGGAGTTCGACTCATTGGATGCGTCGGCGTCTTGACGAATCGGGGGGAGAGGTGCGTTCTTAGAATGCCCAAGCTGTTATAATGCCGTCATGACACTCGTGGAAATAACGTATGAATTGCAGTCACCGCTCACGGAAGAACAATTGCGCCACCTCGGCAAGTTTGCCAACACCTACGGATTGCGGAGCTTCCGTGTCGACGAATCCAACAAGCAGTTGTCCTTTGAATACGACGCTTCACGCCTGCGCGAGACGCAAGTGGCGCATGTGCTGGGCCAGGCACATATCGCTGTGGCGCGCAAAATGAATTGAGCTGAGTGGCTTCGTTGGCGCGGGGCTCAGGGGCGATCGGTTGGTGTGACAGGAAATTGGAAACGTAGAGAATCTACGCCGCCCCTAGGAAAAAAAAAGGGGCCCCCGCTTGGGATCGGGGGCCCCAGAAGGCGCGTTTCAATTGCTGGCGTCGTTTTCACACCAGCGCGTGGGGTCATCCATCCTAGCTTCCCTCTCAGAGGCAGGTGGGAACGATCTGTAAAGAGTGACAAGCAAGCCCCTTCCCCCTCGCTTGGCTCTCTTCACATCTCGTCATTTGAAACGCGCCCACGTATCCCTTCAATGCACGGCTCCCGCCAATGCGGAATTTGCGCGAGGAAGAAATAAGTGCTTTCTTATGTGGTGGTTGGGTTCAGAGGCGGTGCATCGTCCTGCACCGAATCCGCACTCCGAGTTCAAATCGGAACGCGCGCTCCCAGTCTGAATCGGGAACTGCTTCTTGCCATCCCCATTGGGTCGCTGTTTCTCGGGCTAGTTACAGGACTCAGGTAACGAAAGTTTCGAACTAACAGGCTATCGGTTTTTTTTCACGCCCTCCGCAGAATGCCCTTATGCAGTGGCCTATCAGCAAAGTCCATTCGTGGCGACGTCTGCTGAGCAGACCCTGCCTCTCAGGGCTCATTATCCTGGCCTGCTCACTATCACTTTTCGCCGATACGCCCGCAATGCTGCGCACCATTCCGTCAAGCGGATGCTACTGCCATTGTAGGGAATCGCATCAGCGAGGTGGCTGTGTAAAGTTGTGCGATTCGAAGCGTCTGGCGGCCCGCTTGGGGGCCATCAAGTGCGCGAAACCCCACATGCATACGCCGGCCAACAACTCGAACGCGGGGCCGAGATTTCCGCGTCCAGGCCGCGCGGAACATGCCAAGCTCTGAACACCGTTCTAAGTTAAGAGCTGTCCTTACGTTCCCACCAATCGATTAGACAATATGGGATTCGACGGGAATTGGAGTAAGACGAAGAGGCTCAGAGTTGGTTTCGCCGAGTAGCTTTGCGAGAATCTCGGGGATTTCGAACACGGCGCGGTTCCGCTGGGCGGCCACGTTTTTGCGAAACGCAGCGAGGGTGGCTGGCTCGAGCATGCGCTTTACACCACCTGTAACTTCCTCAAAGCTCTTCAACACAATCCCCACACCCTTTTCCTTCACCCACTCCGCGTTGTAGCGCTCTTGCGGGAGGGTCCAAGAATTGCACTCAATGAGGACCGGCAGTTTGCGGACCATGGCTTCTGCGATGCTGCCCGGACCGGGCTTGCCGATCAAGAAATCCGCCGCGCGCATCAGCTTGTGCACCTCCTTCGTGAAACCGACGACGTGCACCGGCATGTTCCATTGACGCGCGCGCAATTTTCCGGCGAGCGCCTCGTTGCGGCCGCAAATCAAGGTCAATTGGAGCGGCAGTCCGGCGGCATCCAATTTTTCGGTAATGTCGAACATCACTTTCGAGCCGTGGCCGCCAAAGAGAACAATGGCGGTCGTCAGGCCTTCGCGCAAACCCATTTCCCGGCGGAGCGCCACGGGATTTGCATCGTCTGGCAGGTAGAAATCTGGGCGCAGGATCATTCCGGAGGTCAGCAAGACATGGGCGGCGTCATGGCCCATGTCGCGCGCTTGTTCGGCGGCTTTTTCCGTGCCGGCGATGACGTATTGTTCTTTGATCGGCTCGATCCAGAAGCGCGGCGGAAAGTCAGCCAGGTCGGTGATGATGGTGACAAACGGCCGGCCAGGGTAAACTTTAGTCCAGCTTTCGCAAATCTGCCTGTTGAAGTGGGGGATCACCGAAACGAGCAAGTCCGCCGGTTTTTCTCGCCAAAACTTTTCCAGAAGATTCACAAGCGGGCGGTGGAATAGCCGAATCGTAGCCTGAAGAACACGGAGCAGCTGGGTGCTGCCGAGTGTCCAGCCATTCTGCAACATAATATTGTACTGCTCCTGAATGCGGATGCCGGTGAGCTTGCGGAGGATGTCTAGGTGGTCCGTAAGATCTTGAAACTGAATGAGTTCCAGCTGCCAGTCGCGCTGCTGCTCTGAAATCACCGTCTGTAGAGCGACGGCGGCGTTGCGATGTCCCCCCCCACCATCATGGAAGACGATGTGGACTTTCTTCATTGGGGCGATTGTGCCATAGGTTTTGAAGGTCTCGCAAGAGCACACTCCATGCCATGTGGATAAGTGTATAACTTATTTGTGTTCAATAAGTTCCATGGGCACATTCACGCAGATTTCGCCACCTCTTTACAGGCTGTTCATATCAAGGGTCCATGATTCGACCATGCGCTGCGACCTACATGTTCACTCCATCGCATCCGGAATGTTTACCGCTCCCGGGTTGGACCGCATTTGCCGGGAATCCTATAACGACCCCGCCGAAGTCTATGAGCGACTGAAGCGCATGAGCATGTCCATGGTTACCATTACCGACCATGACTCCATCGACGGCGCGGAGAACCTGCGGCACCACCAGGATTTTTTCCTGAGCGAAGAAGTCACCGTGCGTATGCCCAGCGGCACCCAGATGCACATGGGCGTTTATGGGATCACCGAACGCGACCATGCTGAAATTCAGCGCCGTAGAAACGATTTTATTGCGCTACTGATGTACCTCACGGAGCGTAAACTGTTTTTCAGCGCCAATCACGTGTTCTCCGGGTTGACGGGCCGCCGCGAGGAGGAAGATTTCCATTGGTTTGAATCTTACGTTCCGGCGTTTGAAACGCGCAACGGGCAGATGTGGCCCAAGGCCAACGAGAGTGCCGCGCTACTGGCGGCACGGCTGGGAAAAATCGCGATTGCCGGGAGCGACTCGCACACCATCGCTGGAGTCGGACATACCTACACGGAAGTGCCTGGGGCGCGAACGGTGGATGAGTTTTTCGCTGGGCTGCGCGCCGGCCACGGACAAGTTCATGGCACGCACGGAAGCTGCGGGAAGCTCACCGCGGACGTCTTCAGCATCATGCGATCCATGTTCTGGGACCGACCGTGGACGGTGGCGCTTTCGCCGTTCGCGCTGCTGGTACCCGCATTTACAGCCGGGCATTGGATGAACGAGATCCGCTTTTGTCGGAAATGGACCGCGGCAATGGAGCGTGGCGGAAAACGCAAACGGATGCTTTGGGATATGGATTCGAACTTTGAGGCCAACTGGGCGAGTTGAGGCATACGTGAGCAAGTCCTCCAATCCGTCAGTGCCAACGATGCCAATGACGCTGCACGCGCGCGCGAGATGCATAGAAGAAATCCTTCTCGCCTACCTGTGCATCTTTCTTATTGAGAGCGCTTGTTTGTTTCCGGCCGTCTGGGTGAGGTGAAGCGATGGCAGTCGCACGCAACCTCTGGGGATACATCGACCGGCGAGATCACCGGCTGATGCGCCGGATGAACCGCTGGCGCGCGCCACGGTGGATTCGGATTTGGATGATCGCAGCTACGCGCATGGGTGATGGCTGGATTTGGTATGGATTGGGGCTTATGTTGCTCGCCTATGGCGGTCCGCAGCGTTTTTCGGCCATCGGCGCCGCGGGGTCTGCAGCGGTTCTGGGCATTTTTGTATTCAAAGCTCTGAAGAAGCTGAGCCAGCGGCCGAGGCCTTGCCAGATTGAGCCGCACTGCTGGTCAAAGGTGCTGCCTCCGGACAAGTTTTCGTTTCCGTCGGGCCACACCATGACGGCGTTTTCCGTTGCGCTGGTGGTCAGTTACTTTTACCCGTCGCTCGAAGGCCTGCTCTTTTTCCTGGCACTGAGTATTGCAGTATCCCGCATCGTGCTGGGCATGCATTTTCTCAGTGACGTCCTCGCGGGTATGGTTATGGGCGTTGCTCTGGGGTGCGCTTCGATTACGGCGTTCGCCTCGCTGGGTTTCATCTAGCTTTCTCAATCGAGATTCGTTCGACGGAGAATTTGAAGGGGTCGAATCGATTCATCACAGCGCGCTAGCCTGAAAAACCCAAGCGCGGCCGGAACCGCGGTATATTGGCCTAGATGGCCGAAGCCGCCCAAACCTCCCCAAGTATCGCGAGCCGTCAACAATCTCATTCCTACCTGGTTTTCTTACTGCAAGTTTCACGGCCCGGGCTGTGGAGCACAACGGCCATGTTTTATCTCCTGCCGCTCGGGCATGCGGAGGTCTTACACTCCGGCAAACTTTGGCTGGGATTGATTTTCGTGCTGTTCCCCCTGGGGTTCCTGCTTTACGGCGTAAATGACATCGTTGACGCCGAAACCGATTCGCTGAATCCGCGAAAAGGTACGTTCATGTTTGGTTCACGCGGTGAACGCGAACAACTTGCCGCTTTGCAATGGCAGATTGCGCTGGTGCAAATCCCTTTCGTTGCGGCGTTCTATTTCATCGTTGGGCCGCGCATTTTGTGGTGGTACGCGATTCTTTTGCTGGCCGTCGGGCTTTACAATTCGCCAGGCATCGCATGGAAAGGGCGCCCTCCCTTCGACGTGCTGCTTCAGGCGAGCTACTTGCTCGTATTCGTTTTGAGCAGCTGGCTAAATAGGGTTGCGCAGCTCCCTTGGCAGACTTTCCTATTTGGCGCGATGTTTGCGATGCACTCGCATATTTTCGGCGAGGTGATGGACATCGAGCCCGACCGCTTGAGCGGCCGGCGAACGACGGCGACTTTGATCGGGAGAGTGCGCGCCAAATTCCTGATTGCCGTCTTCCTGCTTATCGAAAGCGGGCTGGTGTGGAGCTATTTCCGGGACTCGATTATCACCGGCTTCCTCGCTTTCGGAGCGCTGTGGTTCTTGATGGATGCGACTTTACTTTGGAAAAACCGGGCCTACACTCCAAAACAAATGCGTCTGTTCTTGTGGGGCTGGAACACGGCGGCGCTCCTGGGAATAATGTGGAATTGGACCCACGGCACGCTCACCCATGTCGGCTCCGCCGCAGGACTTCCCTAGATGAATGGGAAATGCCTGCTCGAAATCAGTGTCGAGACTCTCGAAGCGGCGCTGGCGGCCGAGCGCGGGGGCGCGGACCGCGTCGAGCTTTGCAGTGATTTGTCTGTTGGCGGCGTTACGCCGGGCGCTGCTCTGCTTCGCGCGGTGCGGGCGCAAGTCCGCATTCCCGTTTTTGTGATGATCCGCCCGCGCGCTGGCGATTTCGTCTATTCGGGTATTGAATTTTCAGAGATGCGGCGCTCAATCGCCGACGCCAAGGAATTTGGAATGGACGGCGTGGTCCTGGGCGTGTTGACGAAAAATCATCGCGTCGACGTTGAGCGGACGCGGGAGCTCGCCGAGTTTGCGAAACCGCTGCCGGTGACGTATCACCGCGCGTTCGACGAGACTGCCGATCTCCGCCGGGCGCTCGAAGATGTGATTCAAAGCGGCGCGAAAAGAATCCTGACGTCCGGTGGCGCAAAGAACGCGCCGGAGGGAGCCGGTGTGCTCGCCGAACTTATCGCAGCCGCGCGGGAAAGGATCGTCATTGTGCCCGGCGCGGGAGTCAACGCCGCAAATATCGGCCAGGTTGCGCAACGAACGAAGGCGCGCGAATTTCACTCGGGGTTGAGTTCGGTTCTTCCTTACGGCAGCAACGACTACAGGAAATTTGAAGACGAAGTACGCAAATTGGCTAAACAAATTGCACGACTCAGCGGTACCCAGACCACCCGCTCGTGAAGTGCCATTTCTAGTTAACAGTGACTGCCCCCCCCGGTTTTGTAAGTGTTGCATCCAAAGGACTTAGAGTCTACGTACGTGGTCTAGAATCAACACTTGCGGGCGCTTCTATAAGTGTTCAGCCAAACGGTCGAGGAGCCGACATCGTTATGCAAGCAAGTCCCTCGGTCTGATTTCCCGCTGCATTCCACTTTGACGATACGGGTTTACCAGGACTTTACCGCGTGCGTAGCACTACGTGGTTTTTCAATTCTTGGTCCACGCGAAATCCGGCAGTAGAAATCGAGTTGTTGCCATCACCGTCTGCGGCAAGGAATATTGTGAACCTGCCAGTGTCACCAACGTGAAAGCCTCCCAACTGAGCGGGGACACCTTCGCCCACGCTTACAGTCTGGCCAGGCCATAATCGTCGCTCAACAAGATGTGTTTCCGTCACTTCAAACGCTGGACGGCAGAACAAACGGGAGCCGTCGCTGTCCCATTCGGAGACAAACTTCCATCCGCGCGACTGCGGGTCCCATTTTTCGACGATGTAATTGACCATCGTGCTGCGCATGCTTGCCCAATTCAAATAGTCGCAGACAATCACAGCGGTCGGACGAATGCCGTAGTTGGTAAAACTGGCGTGGTAAATCTTTGCGGTACCTTCAACACCGAGTAGGTCGTCGGCAGTCGTGACAACTACATCTGCATGCAATCCCAATGGAACAAGATGGCCGTAGCGGTGAAGGTGAATTAATTCGTGGAATAGAATCCACGCGCATGCAGCCGTGACTAGCGCAATTGCGGCTCGTTTGAATATTCTCATCTACAGGATTTGACACCGTTACCATCCTACGAGTGCCGTCAACTCCCGATTAAAGTTGCCAAATCGGACATCAAGTCCCCCCGGTCCGCTTTCCCGCTGGATTCCACGTCGACGACTACGGCGTTAATCAGGAGTTGACCACAGAACCAGTTCGTCAGATCGTAGGATGCATGTTTGTGGCGATCAGTGAACGCTCATCTGTAATCGCAGGGGCGGCGACCTTAATGCTAGTGACGGCGATTGCCTCGCACACGGCAATTCAGATCCAAGCCGCGCCCTCGGTCCCATCCCGCGCAACTGCCAACCTCGAACACGTCGTCATCGCTGTCCGTGACTTGGCAGTCGCGACGACTTCCTATGAACGCCTTGGCTTCACAGTGACGCCAGGGGGCCGTCATCCTTCCGGAGGAACCACCGGCAACGGACGTGGTCCTTCGCTTCACCGTACCGATCGAGGAGGGCAAGGCATTTTCCGAGCTCTCGATTTCCTGGAGCTAAACGAAGCGCGGAGAGACTCCATGTTCGCAAGCTTTTTCGTTTCGAGGGTGGACTCCAAAATGGACTTCCCGGCGGAATCTAGCACGGCTACCCTAAGAAGTCGGCTTTCCTGCGTCAACTCCTGAAAAGCCTAACCGGACAGTGCCGCGAGGCGAGGGGCGTTCATCTATCAGCTTGCGCGTTCTAAGAAACTCCATTACGCTGGCGCAGTTGCCAGCGGTGGCTTCCCTCCTCACCCGCTATCGGTTGTTCCAGTTTGAGATTCAAATTCTTGTCAACAAAGGAAGACGCATGACTCGCAAAAACACTTTGGCAAAACTTGCCATGGCGGTAGCGGTGAGTTTCTCCCTAATTGCCTGCAAGGACACACAGACTCTGCAAGAGAACGAGCAACTGAAGGCCAAGGTGGTGGAACTTCAGAAAGAGAACGGCCAAGTGGGAAACGATCTCGAAACAATGACAGCAGCCCGCGATGCGTTGGCGAAAGAGAACGAGAAGCTTAAGGCAGAGATTAAGACCCTGAAAACGAAGACCGGAAAGAAAACTGCGAGTCGAAAGCGTCGTCGGAGCTAAAAGTCATAGTAGCAAAACCCCGCGTGGTTTGGAGTGCGCCAACCTGTTTCTGTTTTCATTGTCAGAAAAAGGAGTCTACGAGCATGAGAACCATTGGGGTGTAATTGCGCTATTGAGACCCTCATGGCTAACTCCCGGTTAGTCTTACCGGAGAAGTCAAACCACTTGATGTGTCGATTTACGTGTATGCTGCGAAGGCGGGGGCGGCGTGTTCTTTGCTCAGCGTGATTGTTGCTAGTTTTTTCTTGGTCATTCCCGATTTTTCAGGCCTTTCCTCGGTTACACGGCAGCGGTCCGATCTGCTTCTCATATTGCTGGTCAATGCCGGTCTTGCGATTGCAAGCGCCGTAGCCTTAACTTCAAATTCGTCCCGGCAAAAAATGCCTGGTTAGTATTGTCAAACTTGCCTAGCCGTCGCTGCCGGCGCAGTCGCTCGAAGCAGACTACATGCTACTGGCCGACTTCTCACTTATTCTCACCACAAAATGCTGGCGCATTCGTGCCCATCAATCCGCATCCTCGCTGAATTTCGTCCTCGATCAGCTTGCACGAGTTTTGCGCGTCGCACGGCGGATGCGTTGCCGGCGATACTTCGAGGCACCGCCTCACCAACTCATTCGCGACCTGCTTGCCCACGGTCTTCACGCAACTCCTGCCCGAGGAATCCTCGGCGCCTAGTTCGCTTCCCGCCTGCACCAGGAACTCCCCGTTGCAACCCCGATCCACCCACACGCCTCTGCGATCGTACCCCCACGTCGAACCTTCCATGCATGGCGCCATGCCTATCTGTCTCGTCAATCGCACCTTGGCCCCCTGCGTATCCGCGTCGCAATAATTCTTTCTCCCGTCGAACGAAGAGCAGCTTACTTCTTGGCTCTTGCCCCCGGCTTTCCCTGAACCGGCGGGATGCCCCGGCACGCCCACCACAAAATCCGCCTCGCATCCTTTATCTACCCATATCCCGCGAGTATCGTGTCCCCATGAGGAGCCTTCCTTGCACTTCGCGTCGGTCCGTTGTCTCACGAGCTGTACCCCGTTACTGGTATCTGCCGGGCAAACTTTTCGCCGGCCATCGTTGGACGCGCACGTTATCGTCGCTCCACCACCCTCGCCGCGGGCTTCGCCGCCAACTTCGCCGCGTCCCAGAGTAAACTCACCGCCGCATCCCTTGTCCACCCAGATGCCTTCTTCGTCGTAGCCCCATGACTCGTCCTGTTTGCACGGCGCCTGGCTGCGCTGCCGCACCAGTCGCGCGCCATGCCTCGTGTCCGCCGTGCAGTAGTGCTTCTCCCCGTCATCCGAAGAACACGGAATGATCTGGCCCTGGCGCTCCTGCGGTGCCTGTCTGGTCCATGCCCCACGGGCAAAAGGGGAGAGGGCCGCCACCAATACAAAAATACATTGGCAAATTCGCATGCGATTCTCCTGCGATTGTTTGAGTGAGAAGAAGCCGGCTAGGCTTTTTGGGCCTGGCGGCGGAGGAATGTTGGCACGTCCAGATCGTCGGCGGGAACATCCTGGCTGACTTCGCGGACGTTCTGCTGGACTTGATGGACGACGTTCGGCAAGGCTTGTTGCACCGACACGTCCGGCATTTCGCGGCCGGCTTTCCAGGTCTTTGGTAAGAACGATTGTTTCTGATGGATATTTTTCTTGTTGGCATCCTTGAAGCCGGCGGCGATGACGGTGATCTTGACGGAGTCCTTCATGTTGTCGTCCTGGACGGCGCCGAAGATGATGTTGGCGTTTTCGTGCGCGGCTTTTTGAATGACGCTGGAGGCTTCGTGGACTTCATGCAAGGTGAGGCTGGAGCTGCCGGAAATGTTGATGAGAATGCCCTGCGCGCCCTGGATGGAATTGTCTTCGAGAAGGGGGCTGGCGATGGCGCGATTGGCGGCATCCACGGCGCGGTTGGTGCCGGTGGCGACGGCAGTGCCCATCACGGCGTAGCCCTGGCCGTGCATGATGGCTTTCACGTCGGCGAAGTCGCGGTTGATGATGCCGGGAACAGTGATGATGTCCGAGATGCCCTGCACGGCCTGGCGAAGGATGTCGTCGGCGATCCGGAAGGCATCGAAGAAACTGGTGCCGCGCTCGACGGTTTCCATCAAGCGCTCGTTGGGGATGACGATGACGGTGTCGACCGCGCCAATGAGTTCTTGCAGGGCTTGCTCGGCCTGCATCATGCGGCGCTTGCCCTCGAACAGGAAAGGTTTCGTGACAACCGCGACGCTCAAAGCGCCCAGTTCGCTAGCGAGTGAGGCGACCACGGGCGCGGCGCCGCTGCCGGTGCCTCCGCCGAGACCGGAGGTGATGAAAATCATATCCGAGCCTTCCAGCGCTTCGATAATTTTTTCGGTGTCTTCGAGCGCCGCTTTGCGGCCGACTTCGGGATTGGCCCCGGCGCCGAGTCCCTTGGTAAGTTTTGCGCCGAGCTGCAACTTCACCGGCGCCTGCGACAGTTTCAGCGCCTGCAAATCGGTGTTAGCGGTGATGAATTCCACGCCTTCCAGCTTGGCGCGAATCATGCGGTTCACCGCATTGCAACCGCCCCCGCCAACGCCGATGACTTTGATCTTCGCCGGCTGCAGTTCCTCACTGAAGCTCATGCGAATTCCTGCTTCTCTCGTGGTCATATCGTTCTCAACCTTCTCCAGTTTCGCTTGCGGCTCTCGGGCAGGGTCAGGAGGCGCCGGCGAACATGGCTTTCAATTTGGAGACAAAATTTCCTGAGCGCAGGGGCGCGGAACGCCGCGCCTTCGCGCCACATAAAACAAGTCCCACCACGGTTGCATATTCCGGCTGGGCCACCTGATCGGGCAGATCAGCCAGGCCTTTTGGTTCCGCGACGCGCACCGGCACATGGAAGGACTCCTCGGCGAGTTCGTCCAACCCGTGGAGCCGGGCGCCGCCGCCCGCCAGGACAAATCCGGCAGGGATTTGGCCGTCCAGCCCGGCGCGTTGCAAGTCGTCCCGAATCAGGGAAAGCAGTTCCAAGGCGCGCGGCTCGATGATGTCGGTGAGCATGTGCGCGAAAATGGTGCGCGGCGGACGGTCGCCGACACTAGCAATTTCGATCGCACCGTTTTCCTTCATGTAAGCGGACGCGGCGCAGCCGTGGCGGCGCTTGATGCGTTCCGCTTCTGGGATCGGGGTGCGCAAGCCAACCGCCAGATCGTTAGTGAAGTGATCGCCGCCAATCGCCACAGCGCTGGTGTGACGCACCACGCCGCCGCCAAAGACAATCAATTCCGTGGTGCCGCCGCCGATGTCCAGCAGGCAACAGCCAAGATCGCGCTCGTCCTGCGTCAGGCAAGCCTCCGAGGAAGCCAGCGGCTCAAGGACGGTGTCGCTGATGAGAATGCCGGCCTTGTTCGCAGCAGTGACCAGGTTTTGCGTGGCGGCGACCGAAGAAGTCACCAGGTGGACGTTGACTTCGAGCCGCTGAGCGACCATCCCGATGGCGTCGTGGATGCCACCCTGCGCATCCACGATGAATTCGTGCGGGAGTACATGCAGAACTTCGCGGTCTTGGGGAAGCGTGATGTTGCGGGCGGCATCGACGGCGCGGCGCACGTCATCGCGTTCGACGTCGCGCGGCCGCTGACCTAGGGTGATGCCACCGCGGCTGTTTACTCCGCGGACGTGACCGCCGGCCACTCCGATCAGCGCCTCTTCCACCGGTACATTCGCAACGCTTTCGGCTTCTTCGACCGCGCGCCGGATGGAGCTCACCGTGGAATCAAGATTGACGATCAGGCCCTTGCGCAGTCCCTTGGACTCGGCCGCCCCGAGCGCCAGAAACTTCACCAGTTCGCCTTCGAGTTCCGCGATGAGCACGCACGTTTTGGTGCTGCCGATGTCTAGCCCAACCAGGTATTTGTCTTTCTTCGCCAACCCGCCGCTCCTCGGGATGAATCTATTTTGCTCTGGCAGTGCCCGCGCTGGTGTCGGGATTCACGACCACTTGCCTCTTATATTGCAAATCGATCGATTGCACGCGGCCGGCGTTGGCCTGCCACTGCGAAAAATTGTCGACCAGCATTTTGTATTTGCCGGTAAATTCGCCGGAACCGAAGTGCACCGTTACGGCTTGCGCATCGCTAGCGCCCGCCAGTCCGGTCATCACCACGCGCAGATCCTTCGGAATGGAAAGATCGATTTCGCTGACGCGATCGGACGAACCGACGCGCACCAGATCGATATCCTTTATGAATTCCTCATACGTTAGCATGCGCTTTTCGCGCTGGTCTCTGGGAACGTCTTCTGAGACGCCGGTGACGATCGGAAAATGGATATCTTCGCCTTGCGGGCGGTCCAGGATTACGCCGTGCGCATCAATCAAAGCCAGTTCGTTGCCGTTCCGAACAAAAGCGACAGGAGTGCGCTCGGTCAGCTCGACGCGAAGGCGATTCGGCAGGATGCGCTGCACGGTCGCAGATTCGACCCAAGAAATCCGCTCAATCTCGCTGCGCCGGACATCCAGAGGAACGCGCAAGACACTACGGCTCCGGTCTTGAACAAACTGCTGGAGGACCGCTTCCCGGCTGACGATGCGATTGCCGCTAACTTCGATCTGATCCGGCTTCAGCAGCAGCATGCTGGGGGAATACAGGAGAAACTGCATTCCATAGACCGCCACGGTCACACCAGCAACCCCCGTAAAGCCTACAATCAGCAGGCGACGATAGAACGGCCAGCCGCGCCCGCTGAACTTCTTGCGGCGGATTTCAACCGGCTTCTGGCGGCGGAGGTAACGCGGCTCGTCGTCAGCAATCAGCTCCGGCCGGTAGGCATTAGATTCCGCCGCCGCGGCCGCGTTCCGCTGGATGGCCTTTAGGCGTTCCAAACGACCACCTCGTTCTCCAGTTCGACGCCGTAGTTTTTCTGTACGCGCTCGCGCACGTCGGCGATCAGCCTCAACATGTCTTTGGCCGAAGCATGGCCGGCATTCACGAAGAAATTGGCATGCCGGTCGCTGACGCGGGCCTCGCCCACGGACAGTCCCTTAAGTCCCAATTCATCGATCATGCGACCTGCGGACGCGCCTGGAGGGTTCTTGAAAATGCAACCGGCGCTTTTCTGGCCGAGCGGCTGGCTGGACCGCCGTTTTTCGTTGCAGATACGAATACCTTCGAGG
>Ga0210399_10000625_pt1 | contig 28254 bp, 26 predicted proteins | sample IncBWC14MmetaG_FD_150865 | JGI IMG/M metagenome (GOLD analysis project Ga0210399, IMG submission 150865) | Forest soil microbial communities from Barre Woods Harvard Forest LTER site, Petersham, Massachusetts, United States - Inc-BW-C-14-M | ecosystem: Environmental > Terrestrial > Soil >... | reverse complement strand
GCGCTATGGGCGCGTCCACGAAATGCAACTCGACGCCAAGCCGCTCCAGCAGGCAGCGCAGTGGGTGGAGGAATATCGCAAGTTTTGGGAGGGGTCGCTCGATCGACTGGCCGAGTATTTAGAAAAGACGCAGAAGCGAACCGGCAAGAAAGGAAAGAACTAACGCGATGTGTCCGGTCTGCCTGACGAATGCGGCTTTGATCGCTGCCGGCGCGACCTCGAGCGGCGGACTGACCGCTTTTATGATGAACAATTTTTGCAGAAAGAAAAAAACAAACCAAACCAGAGGAAAACAAAATGAAACTAAAAGAGATGGAACCCGAAACGGAAGCGAACGAAATCAATCGCTCCAGAATCGTGTCACCGCAGGAGTGGGAGGCTGCGCGCCAGGAACTGCTCGTGAAGGAGAAGGAGTTGACCCGCGCCCGTGACGCGCTGGCCGCCGAGCGTCGGCGGATGCCGTGGCTGGCCGTGGAGAAGGAGTACGAGTTCGACGGGCCCAAGGGCAAGGCGAGCCTGCTCGACCTGTTCGACGGCCGCCGTCAGCTCATCGTCTACCGCGCCTTCTTCGAGCCCGGCGTGCACGGCTGGCCCGACCATGCCTGCGTCGGCTGCTCCATGGTAGCCGACCAGGTCGCCCACGTGGCCCATCTGAATGCCCGCGACACCACTCTCGCATTCGTCTCGCGGGCGCCGCAGACGGACGTCGAGCGCGTGAAGGCGCGGATGGGCTGGGAGATGCCCTGGTACACCATAACGGACGACTTCGACACCGACTTCGGCGTGGACGAGTGGCACGGCACGAACGCGTTTATCCGCGACGGCGACACCGTGTTCCGCACCTACTTCATTAACAACCGCGGCGACGAGGCGATGGGGAGCACTTGGAGCTACCTCGACATCACTGCGCTCGGTCGCCAAGAGGAGTGGGAGGACTCGCCGGAGGGATACCCCCAGACCCCGCCGTACGAGTGGTGGATCTGGCGCGACGAACCAAACAAGACAGATCAAGATCGACCCGGCCTGGTGCAACTCCGCGCCGCCCGGGCCTCCGCCGAGGGCGGCGACGCCATGTGAGGAACAGAGGAAACCAAACGAAGGAAAACCAAAATGAACCTGCAAGAAATGGAACCCAAAACGAAAACAAAACAGATGAACCATCCAGAGATCGTATCCGAAGCTGAATGGCTCGTGGCCAGGAAAGATTTACTGGCGCGGGAAAAGGAATTCACTCGCCAGCGAGACGCACTTAGCGCCGCGCGCCGCCAGCTACCGATGGTCAAGATCGACAAAGAGTACGTCTTTGACGGTCCCAACGGCAAAGAGACGCTGGCCGATCTCTTCGACGGACGCAATCAATTGATCGTTTATCACTTCATGTTCGGTCCAGGCTGGGAGGAGGGTTGCAAAAGCTGCTCCTATCTGGCCGATCATTTCGACGGCGCCAACTGGCATCTGCCGCATCGCGACGTAACGTTCGTAATTATATCGCGGGCGCCGCTGTCTGAGTTCGAACCATACAAAAGACGCATGGGGTGGCGCTTCAAGTGGGTGTCATCGTACGGCAACGACTTCAACTTCGACTATCACGTATCGTTCACGAAGGACGACGAGGCGAAGGGCAAAGTTTACTACAACTATGGGATGGGGGAATTCCTGAGCGACGAACTTCCCGGCCTGAGCGTGTTTTATAAAGATGAGTCCGGCGACATCTTCCACAGCTATTCGACTTACGGGCGAGGCCTCGACATCCTGGTTGGCGCGTACAACTTTCTTGATCTGGTGCCAAAAGGCCGCGGCGAAAATCCGGAATCAACAATGGATTGGGTGCGCCGCCACGACCGTTACGAAGGGTAGAGGTGAGAACTGCAACAAAGACAAACACCAAACACTGAAAAAAACATGAGCTCAACAAGCACAATAAATAAACCCGCACAGGATTACGTCGGACAGGAATTCAACATCACGCGCGAATTTGATGCGCCACGTGACCTCGTTTGGAAAGCATGCACCGAAGCAGAACAGTTGGCGCAGTGGTGGGGGCCGCACGGATTCAGCGCTCCGATTTGCGAATGGGACGCGCGTCCGGGCAACAAAATTTACGTCGTCATGCGGGCGCCGGATGGAACGGATTATCCGATGGGTGGCGAATTTCATGAAGTTGTCCCGCCCGAACGGCTGGTGACAACGACTGGTGCTTTGGACGACAAGGGGAAGCTGATATTTGAGTTTCGGCACACTTTGACGCTCGTCGAGCGGAACGGCAAAACCAGGCTCACGATGAAATCGCGCCTGATCAAAGCAACCGCCGAGGCGAGTAAATACGTCGGCGGATTTGAAGCGGGCATGACGCAAAGTTTGGAGCGCCTTGGAGAACTTCTCGCCACAAAACCCGAGCCGCTGGTGATTGAGCGGACTCTTAACGCGCCGGCAGCGCGGGTTTGGAAGGCGCTCACCGATGTGGAGGATATGCGAAGCTGGTATTTCGACCTGAAGGAATTCAAGCCGGAGGTAGGTTTTGAATTTGAATTCACTGTCGAGCATGAAGGCTTCAAGTATTCCCATCTTTGCAAGATCACCGAGGTGATTCCGCGAAGGAAACTCGCCTACACCTGGCGGTATGAGGGACACGAGGGCGATTCACTGGTCACCTTCGAATTGTTCGCCGATGGTGAGAAAACGCGACTGAAACTGACTCATGTGGGCTTGGAAACTTTCCCGAAACTTCCGGCATTCGCGCGAAAGAACTTCGTGAAGGGCTGGACGGAAATCATCGGTGCGTCATTGAAGAACTTTCTCGAAACGGCTCCGCCAGGCCATGGAGAGCGAGCCAATAAATAAAAGGAAGAAACATTATGACTACGAAGGGAACAGAAAAGCTCTCGCTCGAAATCAAACGTCTCATCAAAGCTCCGCGCGATCGTATCTACGCGGCCTGGACCGATCCGGCACAACTGAAACAATGGTTCGGCCCGGAGAATGTTCAGACTCTTGGGTTAGTCGCCGACGTGCGTGTGGGCGGGAAGTTTCGCTGGGACCTCAACAATGCGGAAGGCGAGAAGATGACGTGCCGCGGCGAATACCGCGAGCTGCAGCCTGGCAAGAAAATCGTGTTCACCTGGCAGTGGGAAGACGATGAGGATTGGGAAAACCATGTCAGCATCGTGACGGTGGAACTGGACGACGCCGGCGCTGGCACTGAGCTCCGCTTAACCCACGAGAAATTGCCAAACGAGGAGTCACGCGACGGTCACACGCGGGGCTGGAACAGTGCGCTCGACAAATTGGAGAAATTTTCAGCAAGTAAATCGTAAACTAAGAACAGGAGACAAAAATGAAGACAGAAGAAGTTGCAAAGAAAGTGGTAGAGCTAACCCGCAAGCAAGCGTGGAAGGAAGCGATCGATACACTTTATGACAAGGGCATCGTAAGCGTGGAGGCGCGCACGATGGACGGCAGCTCACCCGAGACGCGTGGCATAGACGGCGTGCGCGGGAAGACCGATTGGTGGCTGGAGAACATGCAGGTGCACAACGCGAAAGTTAGCGGACCGTTCGTGGCGCATGATCGATTCGTGGTTCAGTACGATATCGACGTGACGGACAAGAATTCGAAGAAGCGAATGCAAATGTCGGAGGTTGGCGTGTACACCGTCAAAGACGGCAAGATTGTACGCGAGGAGTTTCTTCCTCTGGCGGGATAGAACCACTGATCGCCGAAATAAAGGGGCTGGCGCGACATCGCGTCCGCCCCTTTTTTCGTTCGGCATGGGGAAGACATTTCTCTACATTTAGACTGGGAGATGAAATCGCGCCGCATCGTCTCGCTTGTGCCCGCTGCCACGGAGATCGCAGCCGCGCTCGGTCTCATGGAGGAAGTGGTGGGCGTTTCGCATGAGTGCGACTATCCAGCCGAGGCCGACAAGCGCCCGCGGGTGACGCGTTGTCCGATCCATCAGGCCGGTCTGACGAGCGCTGCCGTGGATGAGTGGGTGCGCCACGCGTTGCACGATAACGGCGCGATCTATACGATTGACGAACCGCTGCTGCGCGAGCTGCAACCGGATGTAATCCTCACGCAAAAGTTGTGCGATGTGTGTGCGGTCGGTTACGGCACGGTGGCTCGGCTGGCCGCGACGTTGCCGGGCCCGCCTCAGGTCGTGAATCTCGAGCCGTCGAGTTTGTTGGGCATCTTTGATGATATTCGGCGCGTCGCCGCGTTGTGCGGGGTGCCGGCGCGCGCCGACAAACTTGTCACACATTTGTTAGAACGCGTGGAATCGGTCCGCCGCCGGGCGGCGCTCATTCCGCCACGTCCACGTTGCTTTTTGATGGAATGGGTCGATCCGCCGTTTTGTTCGGGTCATTGGGGACCGGAGCTGGTCGAGATCGCGGGTGGACACGATCCGTTAGGCCGCGAACACAGTCGCTCGGTGCAGATTGCCTGGGAACAGGTGCTCGATGCCGAGCCCGAGATCATCGTCCTGGCTTTGTGCGGATACAAGGTCGCGCGGGCACGTACCGAGTTCGAATTGCTCCGGCGTTTTCCCCACTTCGATTCGCTTCCCGCAGCGCGTAACCGCGCAATTTATCTCGTCGATGCCAGTGCTTATTTCGCGCGACCGGGGCCGCGGATCGTGGATAGCCTCGAGCTGCTCGCTGGGATTTTGCATCCTCACCTTTTTCCCGAATTCGCACCTGGGACATTCGACGACGCTCGCATCGCGCTTGCTTTGCAGCCCGTCGCTAATGTCGATAGCTGACTACTTTGCTGAAGACAAAAGATGGAGCAGCTCTGTTGAAAAGCCCGCAGGGTGAGCGCCGTAGACGCGTCATGTTTGTAGAAATCCAATTCCCGAAGACGCCAAGCTCCGTTAGGAGCGGCATAAAAAGCCGCAAACCGATTCTTCCATGCCGCTCCTCCGGAGCTCGGACCGGTTCTGGTTTCTATACGCATCTCGCGCCTAGCGGCGCTCTTCCTGAACAGCGCGATCAGCTTTTCAACAGTGCTAGATGGAGCCAATCCGGGTCGGCCCGGTTTTCGAAACAAGCAAGGGCAACAAATGTCGTGACATTAACGCGATCTCGCTATTAACTCGAAATCCAATCCGCCATTCGTATTTCGCGGTTGGCGCGGTCACTCACTATTTATCCCATATGAAGCTTAAGAATCTCACCAAGAAAATCCGGCGGCTCGAAGCCCGCCTGCTAAAGGATGCAAAGAAGCTTGCCAAGCTGAAGCGAAAACGGGGAGCAGCAAGGACCGCAGGCGCGGCTAAGATTAAAAGTAAATCACGCGGTTCCGCTGGGAAGGCCCGCAAGACTGCTACGGCTTCCGCAGGGGCACCAAGTGCTGCCAAAAAAGTGAAGAGGAAACTCAACCTCACGCCGGAACGTCGAGCGCAACTCGCAGCGGCGATGAAAGCCAGATGGGCTGCCAAAAAAGCGGCTGCTGCCACGAATCAGCAAGGCAATTCTGGCGATCCCGGATCTGGGCAGTGAGATGCGTCTCAGCCTCAAGTAAACCAGCCCCAACTGCCGACACGTTACGTATCGCGCGGCTTAGGCGTAAACGATGACGCTTAGACATTACGCGGCTTTGTTGAAAAGCCGAGCGGCCGGAGCACAGCCATCCTGGCTGCGGGGACGACAGGCATCTTGCCTGTCGATTTGACTGGCAGGCAGAGATGCCCGCCCGCCCCACAGGCTGGAAGCCCGTGCCACCCAAGTCACTCGCTTTTGGCGGTCTTCTCGTCGCGGCGCGTTGAAAAGGATCTGGCGTTGAAGCGAGGGCTCTATTCCGCGGCGGCGTGTGCGCCTTTTTCGGCGACGGAGCGTTTCATCAGGAGCACGAGGAAAGTGAGCGCGCCTGCTAACACGGCGAAGACGAGGAAGACATCGAAGTAGGCGAGCGCTGATGCTTGTTGCTGGCGCAGGTTATCAAGGGATTGCAGGGCCATTTGCTTTGCGGCGACGGGATCGCCGGTCTGCTGAAGATAGCTGGGCTGAACTTGCGCGAGATAAGAACTTACCGCCGGATTCAGCGAATCGAGATTTTCGCCAAGCCGCAAAGTGTGAAATTGGTCGCGCCGTTCCTGAATTGTTTGCGCGACCGACGTTCCGACGCTGCCGCCTTCGTTGCGCAAAAGCGCCAGCAAGCCGACGGCGGCGCCGCGAAGTTGCGGCGGAATGTGCATAAAGGCGGCGACGTTGAGCGGAGCAAAAATGGTGGACAAACCGATAATGAAAACCACGCGTGGCCAGACAATTTGCCAGGGACTGATTTCCAAGTTCAATCGCGACATCCAATAACCTCCGACCCCGAGGATAAAAAGACCCGCGGCCATGAGGTAGCGCGCGTCGATGCCACGACCAAGAAGACGGCCGACGATCGCGAGCATGATGATCGCGAAAATTCCCGCCGGCGAGAGCACCAGCCCCGAGGTCGTGGCGTCGTAGCCGAAAAGCGATTGGAGCAGGGCGGGGAGGCTTACGGTGTTGGCATAGAGAGTGGCAAACGCGCAAAAGATGATGATGCAACAGACGCGAAAGTTCTGATCCTTCAGCGTCCTGAAATTGATCAGCGGATTATTGTAGCGTGTCTCGCGAAAAATGAGACCGCCCAGGCCGAGCACGAACAGGAAGGCGAGCGTTTGCACGCGCAGAAATGGATCGCCGAACCAATCCCATTCCTGGCCTTTGCTGAGCAAAATTTCCCATGAAGTCATGGTTAAGGCGAGCAGGCCAAGACCGAGCGTGTCGAAAGGCCGATGTTGTTTGCGGGCCTCGACGCCTTGCGCTTTCAGATAAGGCGGATCGGACACGAGCGCATTGCACATGATCAGCGCGAGGATTCCAACCGGAACGTTAATATAAAAAACCCAGCGCCAGCCGTAATTGTCGGTGATGTAGCCGCCAAGAGTCGGCCCGATAACTGGCGCCAGCAACGCGGCGATTCCAAAAACGGTTTGGGCTGCGCCTTGTTTCTCTTTCGGAAAGGCGTCGAGCAACACGCCTTGACTGGAAGGTTGCAATCCGCCGCCGGCCAGACCTTGCAGAATCCGCGAGGCGATCAGCATGTTCAGGCTAGTAGCCATTCCGCACAACGTGGACGCGATCGTGAATACTAAGATCGACAACAGAAAATAATTGCGGCGTCCGAGACGAATCGAAATCCACCCGGAAATTGGGAGAATGATGGCGTTCGCGGCGAGATAACTGGTGATGACCCATTCACCGTCGGTGACCGCCGCCGACAATCCGCCGGCAATGTGACGTAACGCAACATTCGCGATCGTCGTGTCCAGCACTTCCATGAATGTCGGAATGACAACCGCGACCGCGACGATCCACGGATTGACGGCGCGCGGAATCGCGGCCGCCGAATAATTCGGAAGGGCGATCGATGGCGAGCTCATTATTTTGCCGTCGTCGCGCTCCCGGCCGGAGACGGCTGCGGGATTAGTTCTTGTAAAAACTTACCCGCGTTCGGTCCGGTGGGCTTGCTCCACAAATCGACTGCCGGCGTGACAGAAAGGCCGACGAAAAGCGGGACTTTGTCCGGATCATAATCCACCAGGTCGATCCGGACGGGCAGGCGCTGCACGACTTTCACGAAATTCCCGGTTGCATTCTGTGCCGGTAACAACGCGAGCGTCGAGCCGGTGCCGAAAGTGAAGCCAGAGATGCGTCCTTGGAATTTGCGTTTGCCGCCATACATGTCTGCCTCGACCGCGACGCGCTGTCCGATCCGCAAATTGCGCAATTGCGTTTCTTTGAAATTCGCATCTATCCAGATGTCGCGCAGCGAGCGAATAGCCATGAGGCTTTGGCCAACCTGCACATTGTTGCCAGGATTTACGTTGCGCCGGGTGACCACGCCGTCGATCTCGGCAACGATTGTGCAATAACGAAGATTGAGCTTTGCATCGTCGAGATCGCGCTGCGCTTGCATCAATTTCGCCTCTGCCTGTTTCAAACCCGGTGCCGTTTTGATAATCTCAGAGTAGATGCGGTTGATGTCGCCGCCCGGATCGCGCCGATAGAATTCTTCGACTACTTGTTTCGGCGTCATGTCCCAGGACGAAGCGACCACGCCGAGTTGGGACGCGCTCTGCATGAGCTGGCCGAGCGCTTCGCGAACCGATGAAAAAGTTTGATCGAGATCGGCGGGAACATCGGTGAGGCTTTTCCCTTCAGGTGGTTGCGCGGGCAATCCGAGAGCGGCGCGGGCTTGATAAACGTTCTCCAGAGCTTGCTTTACTTGCGCATTTGCGACATCCAGCTGCTCGCGCCTCTGATCGTACTCTTCCTTACTCGATACTTTGGTTTCGAGCAGCTTCTTGGCGCGATCGAATTCGGCCTGAGCCAGTACTTGGGTTGCCTTGCTCTGCTCCCAGGTGGCGACGCGGGCCCTGATGAGCGCAACCTGATTATCCACATCTTCAATTGCGTGCTGAAGTTTGAACCGCAAGCCGCGCGTTTGTGCGATCTGACTCCGCACGGTCGCTTGCGCGGTTACAAGCTCCGCCTGCGCAGAATCGACCGCAGCCTGTTTGATCGCGACCTGTACCCGATATGGTTCCGGGTCGAGCTCAACGAGGACGTCGCCTTTTTTCACGCGATTGTTATCATCGACCAGGACACTTGCTACCTGGCCGATCACACGCGGCGCGACGAAGGTCACATAACTGTTTACGTAGGCATCGTCGGTCGAGACCGTGTGCAACGCGTGGAAAACCCGCGGAATGATGACAAAAATGATCACCAGTGCGCCGAGGGCGAGAAGCGCGATGCGCACTTGGCGTCTTCGTCCTGCGAAAATTCCCGCCAATTTCGACTGAGGTGCGGCCGTCGCGGGCTGATTGGACGCCCTGGAAGCTGATTCTTCCCCAGACATCGAAGTTCAAGTCACACGAACTGGCTCGGGGCGGAAGCGGATCACGGCGACAATTGCGAATACGATGGACAGCGCGAGCACGCTGAGCTGCGTGAGTTTAAACGGCGATTCGGTTTGCGTCGGCGCCATTGCGTGCAACGCCGGAATTTTTTCGAACGACTGCACTACTGCGACGAAGAGATTGAAATAAAGACAGATCACTGCGCCGATCACGTAGATCCAGCGCCACGCACCGGAAAGATGTTTGGGATAACGCGCAAACAGTGTCAACGCGAGGAAAGGAAGCGAGATAATGCCGAGACCAATCGCTGGCGTGAAACCGTGAAATGGAAAGAAGAATCCCGTGACGGTTGTCGCGACGGCCGTTATCAAAAACCATTTTGTCCAACCATCCAGCCGCGAACCGCCGAGCATTCCAAACACGACAACCACGCCTGTAAAGATTGCGACGAGGCTGATCAGTGTGTGAACGATGGTGTAGATCTGAAGTATCATTTGGTTACTCCTTTTGCTTAATTCGAACTGGCGGTTGGCTCGGTTTTGGCGATTGATCCGCCGCACGTTCGTGGCCGGCGAACAGGCGTTCAATCACGTAGAACGTCACTGGAATGAGAAAAATCGCGATACCCGAGGCGGCGATCATTCCGCCGATGACGGTGGATCCGAGCACGCGACGGGCGACAGCTCCAGAACCGCTGGCAAACCAAAGCGGCAAACATCCGAAGATGAATGCGAAGGAAGTCATGAGAATCGGACGCAAGCGCAAACGCGCTCCTTCCAGCGCGGCATCGAGAAGCGGTTTGCCCTTTTCATATTCATCCTTGGCGAATTCGACGATGAGGATGGCGTTCTTCGCTGCCAGACCGATTAGCATGATCAGCCCAATTTGCGTGTAGATGTTGTTTTGCATTCCGCGCAGCCAAAGCGTGAGGAAAGCGCCGAACACCGCGACCGGTGTACCGAGCAACACGCTGAATGGCAATGACCAGCTTTCATACAGCGCAGCGAGAATCAGAAACACGAACAAAAGCGACATTCCAAAAACCAAAGTCGGCGGAACGCCTTGTTGCGCTTTCTTTTCCTGATACGAAATGCCAAGATAGTCGTAGCCCATCTCCTTAGGCATGGTTTGCCGGAATACTTCTTCCAACGCGCTCATTGCTTGATTCGAGCTATAACCGGGTGCAGCACTGCCATTGATCTGGGCCGAGCGATATTCATTGTACCGCAACGTGAATTCTGGGCCGGCGATGTCTTTCACCGTGGTGATGGCGTCAAGCGGCACCGGGTCGCCATTCGAATTGCGAACGAAGAACTGACCCATATTCTTCGCGTCAGTACGATACTCGCCTTCCGCTTCAATGTAAGTTTGCCATGTTCGGCCGAACCGGTTGAAATAGTTCACAAAAAATCCGCCCATGAACGTCTGCAGCGTTTGATATACTGAGGTCAGATCGATTCCCTGCTTGATCACTTTGTCGCGGTCGACGTTCACAAAAACCTGCGGCACGTTCGGTTGGAACGTAGGAATCAGAGTGCTGAGCTCGGGCCGCTTGCGCGCGGCCTCGAGAAACGTCTTCAAATTCTGCGCTAGAAAGCCGACATCTTTTCCCGCGCGATCTTCCAATATGAATTGGAATCCACCGGAAGTGCCCACGCCTGGAATTACCGGCGGCGGGAAGGCAAACGCGATACCTTCACTCAAACTGGAGAGATATTTATTCAGTCGCGCCTTGATCGCGTCGTATTGTTCCTCCGGCTTCGTTCGTTCGCTCCACGGCTTAAACGTGACAAAGAAAAACGCGTGGTAGGTATCCGAGACCAGGCTTAGCAGACTAAAGCCGATGACGCTGGTAGTATATTGTACGCCGGGTGTCTTGCTTAAAAAATCCTCGATCTCGTGACACACCTTGTCGGTGCGCTCAAGCGAAGATGCGTCGGGCAGTTGTAACGCCAGAAAAACGTAGCCTTGATCTTCTTCCGGCAAAAAGCCGCTCGGTAATCTGGCTCCGAAAAAACCCGCGCCAACTGCAACCACGGCCAGCAACGCAAAGCTGAGCACGGCCTTTCGAATCGCGACCCGGGACCAGTTCACGTAGCCGCCGGTTGCGATGCCAAAGACACGATTGAACTTGTCGAAGAACCACGCGAGCGGCCCACGCGATTTCTTGCGCGGCCGCAGTAATAGCGACGAAAGCGCAGGACTAAGTGACAATGCGTTGAATGCGGAGAAAATGACCGAGATGGCAATCGTTAGGGCAAACTGTTGATATAAACGGCCAGTGATGCCGGGCAGAAAGGCTGTGGGAATGAAAACCGCCGACAAGACAAGCGCGATGCCGATCACCGGTGCGGACACTTCACGCATAGCCTGAAGAGTCGCGTCGCGTGAAGACATTCCTTCTTCGATGTGACGCTCTACCGCTTCAACAACGACGATCGCATCATCAACGACCAGACCGATTGCCAACACGAGGCCGAACAGTGAGAGCGTGTTGATGGAAAACCCGAACAACGGGAAGAGCACAAACGTGCCGACTAACGAAACCGGCACCGCGCACAGTGGAATCAACGTTGCCCGCCAGCCTTGCAGAAAAATGAAGACGACAAGCACGACGAGCGCGAGCGCTTCCAACAACGTTTTTAAAATTTCGTTTATGCCTTCGGTGACCGAAAGCGTTTGATCGAGCGAGATAGCGTAATCGATGTCGGCCGGAAACCGCTGCTTCGCTTCCGCCATTAACTTACGCACCGATTGCGCGGCCTTGACTGCGTTGGTTCCCGGCAGTTGATAGAGAGCGAGAATTGCCGACGGCTGGCCGTTCAAACGGCTCCTCAGATTGTAAGTCTGAGCGCCGAGATCAATCCGTGCGATGTCTTTCACCCGCACAAACGAGCCGTCTGGATTCGCCCTAACGACAATTTCGCCGAATTCCTCCGGCGTTTGCAGACGGCCCTGCGCGCGAACCGTGTAAGTGAATTTCTGTCCACTCGGAATCGGTTCCCCGCCGACTTGGCCGGCCGGATTCACATTGTTTTGTTTCTGCACCGCCGTGATGATGTCGGGGACAGTGATGCCAAGCTTCGCTAGTTGATCCGGCTTCACCCACAAACGCATCGCATATTGGCCGGCGCCGAAAATCTGAACATTTCCAATTCCCGGCAGGCGCGTGAGTTGATCGAACAAATTAATGTAGCCGTAGTTCGCGAGAAAGACTCCATCGTACGTCCCCTTTGGCGAATAAAGCCCCACCAGCATCAGCGGCGCTGTCGTCGATTTCTTAACCGTCAGGCCGTAATTGATCACGTCCGCGGGCAACTGCGATTGCGCTTGCGACACTCGGATCTGCGTCAGGACATGATCAATGTTCGGGTCAGTCGCGACATCGAAATCCACGATCAATCGGATGTCACCGCTATTGGCATTGATCGAGTACATGTAGTTCATGTTGTCGACGCCGCTCATCTGTTGCTCGATCGGCGCCGCGACCGACTGCTCGATCGTGAGCGCGTCCGCTCCAGTGTAGTGGGTCTGCACTTGAATTTCCGGCGGCGCGATTTGCGGATATTGCGCGATCGGCAATGCGAGAATGCAAACGCCGCCGATGAGCGTCATCAGAATTGCGATGACGATCGCAACGATCGGTCGCCTAACGAAAAACTCGGACATGCGATCAGGGTTTCTGCGGAGTGGCCGATGCGTTTGGAGTAGGCGATTGACCTGGCGGAGGCGTCCACTCCTTCGGCGTCACCGTAGAACCCTCGCGGACTTTCTGCCAGCCTTGAACGATCACTTTGTCGCCCGGTTTCAATCCGTCTGTCACTTCCCACTGCGAATCGATCTTTTCGCCCATTTTTACCGGGCGAAGGGTCACTTTGCTGTTTTCATCGACAACTGCGACTTGGAAATTGCCTTGAAGCTCGTTGACGGCTTCCTGCGGAATGACCATCGCGCCTTTTTTCATATCGGCGACAAAGCGCACCTTTCCGAACTGTCCCGGCCGCAAAATATTTCCCGGATTCGGGAAGGTCACGTAATAGCGAATCGAACCGGTCTTCGTATCAAGATTCCGATCAAGCGCGTAAAAAGCTCCTTTGTGCGGATACACCCCGCCGTTGCCGAGAATCAATTGGAAGTCCAAGCTCTTTATGTACGCCGCCCGCTCCGTCGCATCGGGATGGCGCGAAACGAAATCGGTAAACGGCCCTTCGCCTGCAGTGACGATTGCTTTTATCGGATCAATCTGCGACATGGTTGTAAGTGGTCCCGTACTTGGCCCGACCAGATCGCCGACCTGATTGTTGGTAAATCCAACGACACCATCAATCGGGGCGGTGATTTTCGTGTAGCCTAGATTGATCTCAGCCTGTTTCACCGCCGCTGCGTCGGCTTCCACATTTGCTCTGGTTGAGTCGGCGGCTGCAGTGGCTGTATCTCGCTCCTGATCACTGATTACTTTCTTGTTAAACAAATCCATCGCGCGTTTTTCGTCTGCGTCTGCTTTTACCTGGTTGGCTTTATCTTTTGCCAAAGTGCCCTTCGCTTGTGCTGATGCAGCCTCGAACGGCCGCGGATCGATTTGAAAAAGGAGATCGCCTTTTTTGACGACGGTGCCTTCCTGATAATCCCGCGAAACGATGTAACCCTGCACCTGCGCGTTGATGTTGGCGTTAATGAAGCCGTCGAGCGTGGCGACCCGTTCCAGGATCCGAGGCACATCCTTCGGAACAACGGTCGTGACCAAAACCTCTGGCGCGGCCGGAGCAGCCGGAGCCTTTTTGCGGGAACAACTTGCAGCAAGCAAACCGGTGCTCAGCAGCGCGCCAAGTGCTGCGACCGTAAACAATCGCTGATGGGTCATGGAGTATTTATCCTTACTGTAGAGCCTGAACCTATGTCTTGAAGAAAGCGAGCATCGTTCACTCTGTCCTTCGACGTCGTGGACATTCGCTGTCGCCGCCGTTCTCAGCGGCCAGATACATAGCGATCGGCGTTGGAAGACTGTCAATCATACGGCTGGTTCCGCCGTCAAAGCCGATGGGGATTGTGTTGACGCGGCTGCCCGCCTTTTGTCGCGCCGCTCTTTGAACCACATGATGACGACGTAAAAGACAGGGGTAAGGAACAGACCGAATCCGGTGACTCCGAGCATTCCGAAGAAAACGGCTGTCCCGAGGGCTTGTCGCATTTCCGCGCCGGCGCCTGAACTGATAACAAGCGGAAGCACGCCGAAAATAAACGCGAAGGAAGTCATCAGGATCGGACGCAGTCGGAGACGACCTGCTTCGACCGCGGCGGTGAAGCGGTCTTTTTTATCGCGATCCTGAATTTGTTTCGCGAATTCGACGATCAGAATGGCGTTCTTACAAGCGAGTCCGACCAGCACAATAAAACCAATCTGAGTAAAGATGTTGTTCTCCATCGAGCGAACCCAGACACCGTAGATCGAACTGAACAGACACATCGGCACGATGAGAATGATGGCGAGCGGCAACGACCAACTCTCGTAAAGCGCCGAGAGCAGAAGAAAAACGAACAAAACGCAGAGAGGGAAAATGTAAATCGCGCTGTTGCCGGCGAGCCTTTGCTGCAGTGCTATCTCCGTCCATTCCGTGGTGAAACTTGTGGGCAACGTTTCTTTGACGAGACGCTCGACTGTGTCGAGCGCTTGGCCGGTGCTCGCGCCCGGCGCGGGCTGGCCGCTCAAGTCGGCGGCCGTAAACATATTGTAGCGGGTGATCTGGTCCGCGCTGCTTACTTCCTGCACCGTCGCCACCGAACCGAGCGGAACAATTCCACCCGAATTATTTCGCGTTTTCAGCAAGCGGATGTCGTCGGCGCTCAGACGAAATTGCGAATCGGCCTGAGCTGTGACGCGATAGGTCCGTCCAAAAAGTGTGAGATCGTTCACGTATGTCGATCCAAGATAAGTCTGAAGCGTGCCAAAGATATTACTGAGCGGCACATTCATGCTTTTCGCTTTAACGCGATCCACTTCGAGCCAGAGCTGGGGGACGTTCGCGCGAAACGTCGTCAGATTGTTCGACAGGCCGGGAGTTTGATTCGCTTTGATCATCATGGCGAAAGCTTGCGTTTGCAGTTGATCGAGTCCGGCGTTGCCGCGATCTTGAATGAAGAGCTTGTAGCCACCGGCATTGCCGATGCCTGCCACCGGCGGTGGCGGAAAGGCAATGACCAGAGCTTCCGGAATCTCGGCCCGAACGCGCGCGTTCACTTTCGCCAGAATCGCGGGCAATCCCTGCTCACGCGTTTTTCGCTCCGAAAATTCCTTGAACGGCAAAAAGACTGCGGCGGTATTCGGTTGATTGCCACCGAAGAGATTGAATCCAGCGAATTCGACCGTGTTAAGTATGCCGGGCGTCTCGTGGGCGATCTTCGAAATCTTGTCGACGACAGCTTGCGTACGTTCGAGCGACGACGCGTCCGGTAACTGCGCAAAAACGACGGCGTATCCGCGATCCTGTGTCGGAAGAAAGCCGCCGGGCACGATTTTGAAACCGAGACCGGTCAGGCCAAGCAAGCCGGCGTAGATGAACAAAATGATTACGGCCAAGCGGACGAAACGCGCCACAGTGTTGCCGTATGCATTCGAGGCCCATGAAAACGTTTTGTTGAATCCTTTGAACAGCCAACCCAGTAATCCATCGATAACTCGCTGGAACGAATCCTTCTCCGCGCCCCGCGGTTTGAGGAGAAGGGCAGCGAGGGCAGGGGATAGCGTGAGCGAGTTCAGCGCAGAGATCGCGGTCGAGACTGCGATAGTCAGCGCGAACTGGCGAAAAAAGGTGCCAGTGATGCCGCTGATGAAGGCGGTCGGGATGAAAACCGAGCAAAGCACGAGAGCGATCGCGACCAGCGCTCCGCCGACTTCGGTCATGGCTTTGCGCGCGGCGTCACGCGGACTCAGCCCATCTTCGATGTGATGCTCGATCGCTTCGACGACAACGATTGCGTCATCGACGACGATGCCGATGGCCAGGACGATGCCGAAGAGCGAGAGGTTGTTGATCGAGAAACCGAAGCCTTTCATCGCCGCGAACGTGCCGATCAATGAAACCGGAATCGCGATCAGAGGAATGATTGCGGCGCGCCAGGTTTGGAGAAAGATCAAGACGACGAGAACGACCAGCGCGATCGCTTCGAAAAGAGTCTTTTGCACTTCGTGGATGGATTCGCGGACAGAAACGGTCGGATCGTAAACAATCGTGTAATCGAGGCCGGTCGGGAAACGCTGCTTGAGCTCAGCCATTTTCTTTCGCACGGCGTCGGACGTGGCGAGCGCGTTTGAGCCTGGAAGTTGGTAAATGGCGATCGCGGTCGCCGGTTTTCCGCCGAGCCCGCTGTTGACCGTGTAATCACGCGCGGCCAGCTCAACTCGCGCGATATCACGCACGCGAGTGACTTGCCCATTGGATCCCGTCTTCACGATGATATCGCCGAACTGCTTTTCGTCCGTGAGCCGGCCCAGCGTGCTAACTGTATATTGAAATGCGGTCGCGCCTTTTGGAACCGGCGGCGCACCGATGATTCCCGCAGCGACCTGCACATTCTGTTCCTGGAGTGCGGTCACGACATCCTGCGCCGTCAGATCCCGTGCCGCCGTCTTGTTCGGGTCGAGCCATATGCGCATCGAATATTCGCGTGCACCAAAAACATTGATGTCACCTACGCCGTCGAGCCGCGCGAGTTCGTCGCGAATTTGGAGAAGCGCGTAATTGCTGGTGAAAAGTGAATCGAGCGACCCATCAGGCGACACAAGGTGCACGACCATGGTGATGTCGGGCGACTCCTTTTTCGTGGTCACGCCAATGCGCTGTACATCGGGCGGAAGGACTGGAATGGCGATGGCCACGCGATTTTGCACCAACACCTGTGCCGTATCGAGGTTGGTGCCGAGTTTGAACGTGACGCTCAGTGTCATGCTGCCGTCGCTCGCGCTTTGCGAAGACATATAGAGCATGTTTTCGACACCGTTGACTTGTTGTTCGATCGGCGTTGCCACCGTTTCCGACACGACCTTGGCGTTCGCGCCGGGATAACTGGTCGTCACCTGGATCGTTGGCGGCGCAATCTCTGGATATTGGGCGATGGGAAGCGTCGAAAGCGCGATCACGCCGACAAGCGTGATGACGATGCTGATCACGCCGGCGAAAATTGGCCGGTCGATGAAAAAGTGCGGAAAGTTCATCGCAATTCCGAGCCCCGCATTATTTTTTCGGCTCGGGCGGTGAAGGCGTTGGCTGCGCAGGCGGAGTTTCCTGCTCAGGAATTGGCTGGACCTTCATTCCCTCTTGCAACAATTGCAGACGCGTAGACACAACTTTCTCGCCGTCCTTTAGTCCGTTTTTCACGATTCGTTTGCCTTCGAAAATACTCCCGGTCTCAAGGGTGCGACGTTCAATGGTGTTATCAGGTTTCACCACGAACGCGTACTTCAGCCCTTGTTGCGAGCTGATCACCCTGTCCGCAACCAATGCAGCCCGATAAGGCGTTGCTCCGGCCACGCGCACGCGTACGAAAAAACCCGGCGTGATGAGGTTAGGGTCCCAATTTTTTAGAACCATGCGCGCCCGGACCGTTCCGGTGCTGGGATCAAGACGGTTGTCAACGAAGTCGACGTAACCTTCGTGCGGAAAATCGGTCTCGTTGCCAAGCTCGACCCATGCCGGAATCTTGGCCGTGCGTGCGCTCACGCGTTTCCCTTGCTCGGCCAGCTTTACGTATTTTAAAATCGCGTTCTCATCTGCGTCGATCTTTGCATAAATCGGATCAATCGAGACGACGGTAGTAAGCACGCTCTCTGGGCCGGCGCCTGGCTGAACCAGATTACCGACGGTAATGCGCTGGTCGCTCACTCGGCCATCAACGGGCGATTTGATTTGGGTAAATTCCAAATTCAGCGCGGCGGAATTCTTGGCCGCCTCGGCCGAACTCTTTGCTGCCGCGGCACCTTGATACGTTGCAGCTTTCTGGTCGAACTCGCTCGCCGAGATCGTATTCTTGTCCCGCAGTTCCTTCGCCCGGTTCAGTTCAATTTGCGCAAGCTTGAGCTGCGCATCCATGCGATCGACCTCCGCTTTCGCGCGGTCGAAGTCCGCCTGATAAGGACGCGGGTCGATCACATAAAGCAGATCGCCCTTCTTAACGATCGCGCCGGCTTCAAAATGAATTTCTGTGATATAACCCGACACGCGTGGCCGGATCTCGACCGATTCAACCGGATCCAGCCGGCCCGTAAATTCGTCCCATTCGTTTACTTCCTTCTCGCTGGCAGTGACGACGTTCACGGGCAATGGCGGCGAACCCTTGTTCGCAGGCGATTTGTTGCAATCAACAACAATCAGAGACATCGCAGCAAATGCCGCGACTGTGAATAGTCGTTTCACTTTATCGAGATCGTGCGAGTGCGCTTTGAAGAATGCGAGCAATTCCTGGTTCACTTTGTCCTTTTGTGTTGCGCACATTCAAAGCGGCGCGCGACCTGCAGTCGCTGCTAATCAATTGTCAGAGCTGCGATTTTATCGTTCTTAATGGCGAAACGGTAATCAAGGCTAACCGGGCTTCCATCAAACGTTCCCGATACCTCGATTCCAACGACCACTTCTGAATCACAGTCTTTGATGCTGAGTGGCTTGAACTGGAATTTGTATCTCTCGATTGTCTTGGCAATCCAGCCCTCAATGGTTTTTTTTCCATGCAGTGTCTCTCCCTCGTCGCGGACAACCGCCTCATCGGAGAAGCAGGCGAGAATGGAATCTACGTCATGATTGTTGCTTGCATCGACATACTCTTGAACGATTCGAGGCAGGTCGATGTTCATGCCGATACTCGCCTTCGATACTTATGCGATAATCCGGTCGGCCATCCCGCCATAGATCAATCCGCGAGCTAGGTCTTTGGTGTAAATGTCGTACGGAAAACCAAGTTCAATCCGGCTGGCTTCGTCGAGCGTCTTTAATTGGTCGGCGGAAAAAGAAAGATCGATGCTCGCAAGATTATCCTCGAGCTGCGAGAGCTTGCGCGCCCCAACGATGGGAATGACTGGCACTGGTCTAGAACGCAGCCACGCCAGCGCGACTTGCGCCATACTACGACACACCTGATCGGCGACCGCTTTAACGGCAGTGATAATGCGCTCCGTTCTTTGTTCTTCCGGCATGAACTGCTTCATCATATCGCTGCTCATCCGCCCGGGTTCAGAAGAACCGCCACCATGATACTTACCGGTAAGCACACCGCGGGAAAGCGGTGACCACGCGGTCACTCCGAGCTTGAGCGCCTTGGCCGTTGGGATCAGTTCTCGTTCAACCGTCCGCTCCAGCAGGCTGTATTCAATCTGGAGACCAACGAATGGAGACCAGCCGCGCAGCGAAGCCAATGTGTTCGCCTGCGCGATCCACCAGGCCGGGGCGTCGGAAATCCCGACGTAAAGAACTTTTCCCTGACGAACCAGATCATCCAGGCCGCGCATGACTTCCTCAACCGGAGTGATTTGATCCCAAATGTGAACCCAATAAAGATCAATGTAATCGGTCTTAAGCCGTTTGAGGCTGGCTTCGACGGCCTGCATCATGTTCTTGCGATGATTGCCCCCCGCGTTGGGGTCTGTGCCTTGAGCAGCGTTGGTGTACTTCGTCGCGAGAACCATGCTCGCGCGGTGTCCTTTCATGAACTCGCCCAGAAACGCCTCGCTCGTGCCGTTGGTATAGACGTTAGCGGTATCGACGAAGTTGCCGCCCGATTCGCGGAAGGTGTTGTAAACTTTTTGCGCTTCGTCCTTGGCCGATCCCCAGCCCCAATCATCGCCAAAGGTCATCGTACCAAGAGCGAATTCCGAAACGCGCAATCCCGATTTCCCAAGAAGTCTGTAGTTCATAATCATATCCCGCGCTTTCAAATCGTTGGACCGCCGATCACTAAAACGCGCCTGCCATCAAATTCACCCACGCCGGGGATCTTTCATCTCGTCCCGTTCTCGTGAGCCTTGAGCGGGTTGAAAACTCGGTCCCATCCATTGCTGAGATTGAAGATCGACATATTGAGCACGAGCATTGGATCGTGTCTGCGTCGATTGCGCTGAAACAATTTCATTCTTTGTCGTTCTCCCAGGAACCGCCCACCATTCATTTTCCTTGTTGTGTTCATTGGTTAATCAGCGCAGCCCGCCGGCGACGCCCAATATTTCGCCGGTGATCCACCCGGAATCCGAGGACGCGAGGAAGACAGCGGCAGGGGCGATATCGTGCGGTTGACCGATTCGCCCTAGTGGGGTCTGTTCGATCATTTGCTTTTCAAAATCGCTTCCCGGCATTCCCAAGGCGTGAAAGCCTTCGGTCTCGACCCCGCCCGGATTGATCGAATTCACCCGGATTTTCTTTGGCCCAAGCTCCTTCGCCAGTACGCGCGTAATCATATTGACGGCACCCTTGGTTGCCGTGTAGACGACCGTCATCGGCGGCGTCAACTCAGTGGCGTTGGAGCCGATATTGATCACGCTGCCGCCCTCGGCACCGAAGTGCTTCACCGCCTCCTGCGTCGCCAGAATCAGACCGAGAACATTGGTATTGAACTCGCGATGAAACTCATCCTCGGTCACGGTCTCGAGTGGGTCGAAGCGATAAACACCGGCGTTGTTAACCAGGATGTCGAGGTGGCCGAATGCTTTTTTCGTCTCGGCAAAAAGGCGCTCGATGTCCGTCTTCTTCGCAACATCGCCCTGGACGGCGATCGCTTTTCCGCCGCCCTTTGCAATTTCGTCGACCACACGATCTGCGCCTTCCTTTGAGGCGGCATAGTTGACGACCACGGCCGCGCCTTCGTTTGCCAGATGTTTGGCGATGCCGGCGCCGATTCCCTTCGACGCACCGGTTACCACCGCGACTTTTCCGCTAAGTTTTCCATTTTTCATTGTGTTCCTTTCATTTGTTTTACCACGGAAGTGATTGACCGAGATGAAAGTAGCCGCCGGTCGGTCCATCCGCCGCCAGCGTTGCAAGTTGCACGCTCGTTTTGCCACCCTCACTTACTTCAAGAGGAGCGCCCGAACCGCCAAGCGCGGTCTTGACCCAACCGGGATGGGCGGCGTTGACCTTTATCGGTGTATTACGTAGCTCGGCGGCGAGATGCACAGTAAAGGCGTTGATCGCTGTCTTCGAGGCATCATAAGCAAACGCTTTCGCCTTGTATATTGGTGATGCCGGATCAGCGTGGAGAGTCAGTGAGCCGAGGATGCTCGACAGATTGACGATGCGCCCCGCAGGCGAGTGACGAATGAGCGGCAACAACGCCTGAGTTAACGCAATCACCGCGAAGAAATTGGTGTCGAATGTTTCGCGGAGAGCGGCTTCTGAGACGGTGCTCGTGTCGTTAAAACCCTCCGGCGCAGCAAACTCGGCGCTCTCACGCTGAATGCCCGCGTTATTCACAAGAATGTCGAGACGGCCAAAACGCTTTTCCAGCATTTTGGCTAAGTGGCGATGGTCTTCCCGCTTCAGCACCTCAAATTCAACTGTCTCGACCTGAGCAACACCATCACGGCGTAACTCGGCGGCGGCTTTTTCTCCTTTGGTGGGGTCGCGCGACCCGAGCAGCACCGTTACTCCCAGCTTTCCTAGCCCACGGGCGGTCTCCAATCCGATGCCGCGATTAGCACCAGTAATAAATGCAATTTTTCCATTTGGTTTTGTGTTGTTCACTTTGTTTCTTTCATTTCTCGTTCACACTTGCGCGAAGCCTCCATCGACGAACCGTTCGATGTCGGTGATGTAGCTGGCGTCGTCTGACGCGAGAAAGTTCCTTCATATTTCTTTTCCTGGTTAATCGAAGTAAAAATGAGCCGCCAGCTAACGTGCGGGCGCCGGCAGATTTCGTTCAATGCCTGCAACCAAGTCTGGAATACTAATCGGCTTGGCGAGAAATCGATGTCCCTGGATCTCCAGGCCCGACGTTGCCTCGGCTTTCGTCACGAGAGCCGTCAGAAAGACAACCGGTGTTCGGCGCAACGCCTGATCAGATTCAATCTGCGCGGCGACTTCGCCGCCATCGGTCTCCGGCATGGCAATATCAAGAAGAATAAGGTCGGGCTTAACGCGTTGGGCTGTTTGGTGGGCCCGGGCTGGTTCGTTCTCTTCCAAAACGGAATAGCGCCCGGTCCTCTCCAGCCCGACTTTGGCGGAGAGAGTAAAATCGCGGTTGTTATCGATGATTAAGATGCGCGGTTTCTCTTTGATCGCGACAAAGGCCGGCAGGAAAAAGTTCGCCTCAATGATTCTATTCATAATGTTTTCAGGCGGGTCGTAATATTTGCGGCGAAATCGCTGTCCGAAATTCGAGTGATGAATGCTTTTTTAAGCTGGGACCGGAAGTCTCATCGGACCCTCCTTTTGGCTGAGCATGCGGCGTAATTTCGAGAGCGCGATATTCTCCAATTGACGAATCCGCTCGCGCGAGACGCCCAATTTTTTACCGATTTCTTCGAGCGTCTTCCTCGCTCCACCATCGAAACCAAAACGCTGGGAAATAATTTTCTTCTCCCGATTGTTGAGTCCCTGGAGCAGGCCATCGACCTCGCCGTGCAGGTCTTTGTCGCGCAATAATTCAAACGGCGTTCGCGCCTCCTCGTCCTCGACACTTTCGCCAAACTCGGTCAAATCATCGTCACTGATTGGCGCGTCGAGCGAAGCCGGATGAATCGAGGCGGTTTTTAAGTGCGAAACTTTTTCACTGGCAATGCCGATCTCCTCGCCAAGCTCGTCATCGGTCGGCTCGCGGCCGAGCTCCTCGCTCATGTGCAGCGCGACGCGGCGCACCTTCGCGATTTTTTCGCCGAGATGAACCGGCAATCGGATGGTCTTGCCTTGAGTAGAGAGGGCGCGCTTGATCGATTGCCTGATCCACCAGGCCGCATAGGTACTGAGCTTTGCACCTTTCGACGGGTCGAACCGATCGACCGCCGTCATCAATCCGATGTTTCCTTCGGAGATAACGTCAAGAAGCGGCAAACCGAGGTTTGCATAGTCCTGTGCGATCGTGACAACGAGACGTAGATTCGAACTGATCATCAGGGCCCGCGCCTTGCGATCGCCCTCCTTAATTTTCCCTGCGAGCTCAATCTCCTGTCGCGGGGTCAACAGCGGAGTGCGTCCGATCTCGCGCAGATAAGCCTTCATTGCGGAATCGCTATTTTCAGAAATCATATAGACCTTTCATGAAGTGGTTGTTAAACGCTCAAAGCTATCCGTGCTTTTCTCTCTGCCGCCATTGCGCGATGGCAGGATTTTGCCATCCCACTGAAGGAGTAATTGCGACTCCCTCTTCGGAGACAGAACCGGCTCTATTCGCCAGCGACGGAACACATCGCGCCATCTGGGAGAAACACGGCGTTGCTGAGGTCTGATTTTTTGCTCCCGAAGAGATCGCTCACCGTCCATTTTCTCTCTCGAGTTCATTCGTGTCCTTTCGTTGTCGTCAGTGGTAGAACAAGAGAAGGGCGAGAAAGCCGACCAGGATCCCGAGCACAGGACTGAGAACAGCGAACCAGAATGAGACGTTCCAGTCTGAGTCGGTGATGGCATTATACTTTGTTTCGGTCATCCTCTTGGTTTCCTTGTTAGTTATTCGCCGCTTGTGGCAACCCCCAAAGCGTGCAGCGTGTCCATGTTGACACGCCCGGTAACGCCCAAGCCGTGGTCACTTTGATAACGCATAATGGCGCGACGGGTTTCCGGGCCGAAGATGCCGTCAAGTTCGCCCCGGTAATAACCTTGTCTCGCTAATTGCTCCTGGATGGCAGGAATGGTCGAGTCAGCGGATTGATCGGAAGAATCGTACGCGCCCTGCTCGTAATAATCGGCGGCGTCGCCTTCGTAAACGCCGGCATTGTACTCATAGGGGTTATAGGCGTAGGCGTAGGCCTCGTAAGGATACCAATAATCGTATGGATCGAATCCGATGTCGTAGATGAACCAGGAGCCGTCGACGAAGCGGCAACGGTGCCCATGCCACCAATGATCGTGATGCCGGTCCCAATCGCGGTGCCAATCGGCCGGGCGTTGCGCAAAGACATGCGCGCGTGCGGTGTTTGAGCCGCGGTTTTGGAAACGATTTCCGGAATTAGTCCCGTTTCGGGTGAGACGGCCGTCTCGATGGTTAGGTGTTCGAGGTGCATCGAAGCGACGGTTGGCCGTTTCAGTTGCAAACTGGTGACTGCGCGCAAAGCCGCGATCGAAACTACTGACGCGCCGCTGACGAAATGCCATCGGCGCCTGGTATGCTGAAAAGCGCGGCCCTGGCGCCATGAAGCGTCCGCCGCCAAAGTTACCGCGCGGAGAGGAGTGGAATGCTGGAGCTGCAGCGTGTGCTCCAGCTCCGGCGTGCGGAGCAGCGAAACTTCCTCCGCCGCCTCCGCCGTTATGACCGCCTGCTTTCGCTTGGGCAATCAGAGCCGCGCTCGCAAGGAGCGCGACCCAATAGAATTTGGTTTTCATAATTTTGGATTTCCTTTCCCTTTCTAGTGGTGCTTTTGAATCATTCTGTTAATCCGATTAGCGAAGGCCACCCGCCACTCGCAGCGTTTCGCCGGTGATCCACGCGGAATCGGACGACGCGAGGAAGACCGCGGCAGGAGCAATGTCTTCGGGTCGGCCGATGCGGCCGAGCGGTGTCTGTGCTTCAATGCTTTTGCGAACGTCGCCTTGGTCGAAGCCTGCTGCACGCACTCCTTCCGTTTCTACCAGGCCGGGATTGATGGCGTTGACGCGGATTTTGCGTGGCCCCAATTCTTTGGCCAGCGTTCTGGTGATGGCGTCGACCGCGCCTTTGGTGCCGGTGTAAACTGACGAACCCGGCGGCGTCAGTGACGTGACAGTCGAACTAACATTAATAATGTTGCCGCCGTTGGAATCGAATTGCTTGACGGCCTCCTGAGTGGCCAGAAGCAGACCGAGAACATTCACATCGAATTGTTTGTGAAATTGCTCCTCGGTAATCTCTTCAATAGGCGACCAGTCGTAAACGCCCGCGTTGTTGACTAGGATGTCAATCTTCCCGAAGGCCTTCTTTGCCGCTGAGAAGAGTCGTTCAACGTCGGCCTTTTTGCCGACATTGGCCTGCACCGCGATGGCCTGGCCACCGCGCTTGGTGATTTCATCCACGATGCGATCAGCATCTTCCTTTGCCGAAGCATAATTGATGACCACGGTCGCGCCTTCATCGGCGAATTCTTTCGCGATAGCGGCCCCAATTCCCTTCGAGGCCCCGGTTACGACCGCAACTTTTCCGTTTAATTTTCCTTTGTTCATTTAGTAATGCCTTTCATTTTCCTATTCTTGTTATCCACACAGAGCGAAAGCGGGTTGATGATTGTCGATTTCTTGGAAGGGATGCGGCATCAGCAGGTCCTTGTGTCGCGCGTTGGCCGGTTGAAGATTGAGCTTCTCAATGCGCGCCTCGACTAGGTCAGGAAGAAGCAAATGCGGAAACAATGACAGCTCCCAAGCTTTCGTTTCTTCTTCATCGAGAACGAGGTGAACGATTTCACGCAAACCCGGGTAAGCTTGCTCGTAATCGCGTTGTAACTGCTGTTTCAGTTGCGCGATGGCAGCCGAAACTGTCTGGAGGAAAACCGGAGTTGCTGCTTCTGGTTGCTGGTCAGTTGTCATGAGGCTGAGTTTTTCTGTTTTTATCGGTTTATACTTGACTAGTCGTCTATAAAATTGGCAAAAAAAAAGAGATTGTTACGAGGAGGTTGCGTGTAATTGTTTGACGCCCAAAACATCCATTGCGACCCGCTTGAAATCGCGGAGCAAGCTGAGGTCGTTTTGAATTCGCGCTTGAGCAAGCGTGCCGTGATAACAGGCAAAGAGCGCTCTCGCCTTCGCTTCGGGATCCGGTGCCTCAATCAACCCTTGCGCATGCGCGTCCCGGATAGCGGACTCGAAATACTTTATCTTCCGATCCCAGATGCGGTCAACGGTATTGCGCACGCCCTGGTCTTGTGTGCTCACTTCGCTCCCGATGCTTAAGAGAGGGCATCCGAGGATGGAGCCGCACGCTTCCTGAAGCTCGGCCAGACGGTCGTGCACATGATCGAAGTAGTGATCGAACCGCTCGAGGGGTGGAATTGTTGGAGAAAAAAGAGCGTCCATGTTCGCCTTGTTTTTGTTCCATTCTGCTTCCAATGCAGCGGCGGTGAGCTCGGACTTCGATTTGAAGAAATAATAAAAGCTGCCTTTTTTTGCGCCGGCCCGCTCGCAGATCGCGTCCACTGAAGTGGTGCCGTAGCTGTTTTCCCACATCAAATCGAGCGCCGCGTCGGTCAGGCGCTTCTTCATGTCACTTACTCTTGGCATACAAGCAGAATAACGATATAGACTAATCAGTCAACTATTTTTAAACTTTTTTTAGTCTCTCGTCTGTAGCTTCGCGAGAGATTTGTCCCGAATCGTTCGGAAGCCTGTTTCCTAAAAAAAAAGATCGGATTTGGAACTTTGGAAGTCCCGAAGCGCTCGACATTAATTCGAAGGACGTGGCCAAGGAAAAGAGCGGCACGTAAGATCGATGATCGACTGTAGCGGCGCTCATAGAGCGCGATTCGCTACAAAATTTTCGGTGCGAAGCCCGAAACCCCGGTTGTCCGAGACCGTTGGAACGAGGTTGTTGGGTAGTCGGGATTCAAAGATTCAATGTGGCAGAGGTTCACTCAACCCTGCCGCCCCGCACTGAATCGCGACTGCGGGTTACAAGGAATCAAGATCGCAAGGTTGCAATACCGCAAGATCACCAACTCCCCGCCTTGGAGGAAATAGCCATCTTTTGCGATGAGATGACTTCGCCCGCTAGTTCAATCCGTAAACTTCCACCAGGGCGATGCCGGTCCCGTTGTTTACCCCGCGCACGATGGCGGTGTAGTTGCCCGGACTTAAGCTCGTCAGAATCGCTGACTCAAAATTGTTGGTCGGAGCCAGACCACTGTTGATGATCTCTTGCTTGTTCGGCGCATTCATCCAATTGTCGTTGAAAGCGATCACTGCGCCGGTGTGATCGTGCAGTTCCAGCGTTGGATTTTGCAGCGGATTGGTAATGCCGTGTTTTACCAAACTGGGCCCAATCGCGCGCACGATCACTCTCTTTTGGCCGCTGCCGGTGATGATAAAGCCCCCGATCATCACGTTGTTGCCGGTTTGCACGAGCGCACGCGTGGAAATGTTACCGAGCTTCGACCCGGCAGTGGGATCGAGATCATACGCTTCCACCAGCGCGATGCCGGTCCCGTTGTTCACCCCGCGCACGATGGCGGTGTAGTTGCCCGGACTTAAGCTCATCAGGATCGCTGACTCAAGATTGTTGGTCGGAGCCAGACCACTGTTGATGATCTCTTGCTTGTTCGGCGCACTCATCCAATTGTCATTGAAGGCGATCACCGCACCGGTGTGATTGTGTAGCTCCAGCGTCGGATTTTGCAGCGGATTGGTAATGCCATGATTGACCAAGCTGGGTCCAATTGCGCGCACGATTACTCTGATTGGCCCGTTGCCCGTGATGATAAAGCCCCCGATCATGACGTTGTTCCCCGTCTGCACAAAGGCGCGCGTGGAGATGTTGCCCAACAGTGCCTGCAGCTCGAAAGCATTCCGCACTGATTCCGTGATGCTCTCCGAGCCGTTTTGGTAGCCGCTGCGATAATAACCGCGAGCGCGGATGTAGATGTTCACGCCGGTGGGCAAGTTCAAACCTGTCAGGGTCCAGTTGCTCCCGGTCGCCGTGCCGTTGCCCAGGGGAGTGTAGTTCACATTGTCGGTCGAATACTCAAAGGTAACGCGCGTGAATTGCGCGCTGGAGCCGCCGCGCGTCCAGGTAATGGTGGTTTGCGTCACAGCCAGGTTTTGCAGCGCGGCGGTGTCGTTACTCAAACGAGCGAAATAATTGCGCGTCTGCCCGCCAATGCTGGTGAAAAAGCCGCCCGCTAAAATCTTGCCGTCCGCCTGCACCGCAATCGAATTGACAATACCGTTCGCGTTCGGGTCGAACGAATCAGCCAAGCCGGTCGTGGCATCGAGCCGGGCGATGAAATTGCGCGTCTGTCCGCCGATGCTGGTCGCTCCGTTGAAAACGCCGCCCGCTAAAATCTTGCCGTCCGCCTGCACCGCGATTGAATAGACAAGATTGGTCGCGTTCGGGTCGAACGAATCGGCCAAGCCGGTTGTGGCATCGAGCCGGGCGATGCGGTGGCGCGTCTGTCCGCCGATGCTCGTGAACATGCCGCCCGCTAAAATCTTGCCGTCCGCCTGCACCGCGATTGAAAGGATACTACTGTTCGCGTTCGGCGCGAAAGAATC
>Ga0210399_10000624_pt1 | contig 28288 bp, 26 predicted proteins | sample IncBWC14MmetaG_FD_150865 | JGI IMG/M metagenome (GOLD analysis project Ga0210399, IMG submission 150865) | Forest soil microbial communities from Barre Woods Harvard Forest LTER site, Petersham, Massachusetts, United States - Inc-BW-C-14-M | ecosystem: Environmental > Terrestrial > Soil >... | reverse complement strand
AGCGCCGACAAGTCCGGCGCCTATGTTGCCATCGAGAAGTTCACCGGGACGCTGCACGGCCGCACTGGCAGCTTCGTGCTGCACCACACCGGAATCATGACTCACGGGAAACCGGATCTGACCATTCTGGTCGCGCCCGACTCCGGCAGCGGCCAGTTGGCAGGAATCAGCGGGAAGATGACCATCATCATCGCCGCTGATGGCAAGCATTCCTACGATTTCGAGTACACGCTCCCAGCAACGCAATGAACGCCACAGTTTTGTCATCCTGAGCGAAGCGAAGGAACTGTGCAATTTGCCGGGAGCGAGAATTGCATGAGTTCTTCGCTTCGCTCAGAATGGCAAATCGATTGAGGGTGAATTGAGAATGTCCAAATTTGCCGAACCCATGTCCCGCCTCATCGACGAGCTGAAAAAGCTCCCCGGCGTCGGCGCGAAAAGCGCGCAGCGCCTGGCCTTCTACATTCTGCGCTCGAGCGACGAGGACGCCGAAGCCCTCGCCGCCGCCGTGCGCGACGTTAAAGCCAACCTCCGCCTCTGCTCGGTGTGCAATAACATCACAGACGTCGATCCCTGCGTCTACTGCACCAGCCCGACCCGCAACCAGCGCCTGGTCTGCGTGGTCGAGGAACCCACCAACATCGCCGCCATCGAAAAGACCAAGCACTTCAACGGAGTCTTCCACGTGCTGCACGGCGCCATCTCGCCTCTGCACGGCATCGGCCCCGAACAGCTGCGCATCTCCAACCTCATCACCCGCGTCGACGCCGGCAACGTCGACGAAGTCATCGTCGCCACCAACCCCACCGTCGAAGGTGAAGCAACGGCGACCTACCTATCGCAGCAACTCAAGCGTGCCGGCGTGAAAGTCACCCGCATCGCTATGGGCATCCCCGTCGGCAGCGACATCGAGTACACCGACGAAATCACGATGCTGAAAGCCATGGAAGGCCGCAGAGATATGTGAAGTTAAATGTCTGAAAGTGAAAATATTTGAGGACTGAAGTGAACTTGTGGGACAGCCGCCCTCGGCTGTCCGCCGAGCGAAGCTCGGCGCTCTTGACTTTCCAAATGGCCCGCAACCTTCCGGCTCGAAGTCTACTTCTTCATCTCCGCATCCCAATTCAACACCAGCGTAATCGGCGACGAAACGAGCTGGTCGGCCACAATCTCCACCAGAATCCGTCCGTCCGGCGCGACGTCGATCGGCCCGGCGCCTCCCGGCGCCGTGAAGATCTGCCGGGGCAACCCAGCGTGAAACTCGTTGCCCAGGACTTCGACATCGACCGCCATCACCGCCGAGGTCGCATCGCGAAAGTAGAGTTGCTTGCCATCCCGGCTCCAGGTGACTGCAGGGACGCCCCCGCCGATGGCCCCGTTGTTGGAGATCTGCCAGCGTCCACCTGGTCCCGGAAACGGCACCACGAAAACTTCCCCGCGTCCAGTTTCGTTGGAACAGTAGGCCAGCCACCGCCCGTCAGGCGATAGTCTGGGTGCGAGTTCGTCAAACTGCGAATTCAGCAACGGCGTTAGGGGCTGCGGCTTTTCTGAGACTGGCAGCGAACTTACATCCATGCCGGTGCTGGAATTCTGCAACTGAACGAGAATCACGTGCCCATCCGGTGACCAATCCCTGACACCGCCTACCAGATCGCTGGAAATGCTGACCGGTGTGCCGCTTCCGTTGGACGGCATGATCTGCACCTTCGTACCAAGCGCTGCTATGGCCAGGCGGCTGCCGTCTGGAGACCAGGCCGCCGACCAGAATGTTGCAGGGTGAAAGGTCAGGCGGGAGAGAGTTCCTCGCTGCACATCCATGAGCCACAGATCACTCTTGGTTGTGTCCGTTGGATCCTCGCGCGAAATAACGACGGTACGGCCATCGGGGGACAGCCGCCCGAACGCGTACTTTCCCGGGTCTCCCAGAGTCGCGAGTTGCTTGCCGGTCCGGTCCAGCCACACCAGGCGGGTTGGACTCGAAAAGGCATTGCGGTACACCAGCACTCCGTTCTCAGAGACGGAGAAATCTGCCCGTGACCTCGAATCGGAGTACTCCACCTTGGGTGCCACCGGAACGGGGTTCCCACGCAGAATCAGGTGGTCCGGGTCAAAGGGCTGGGCCACGAGATTCCCATCCTTGGCGAAAAAGAGGTAGCCGTTCGCGTAAGCTGCGCCGTTACTCTCCTCTACGACCAGTTTCGTGTCGGGAGAATCGAGCGAGGCCGCATAAACCTTTCCCTTAGGGTTGTCGCCATCTGCTCCCACGTAAAGAAAATGCCGCCCATCGGGCAGGAAGTAAGGCCACCGGTTCCCGGCAAACGCACCCGTCTTCTTCACCTGGGTCACAGCCACGGGCTGACCGCCGCCATCCGGCACGCGGTAGATCACATCATGAATCCCGGGCGCAAACAGAATCACGCCGTCACGGTTCCAACTGCCACCTCGACCGTAGGGGGCATCACAGATGGTCTGCACCACACCGCCGGAGGCTTCCACTTTTTTCATTTTTCCGCCAGCGAAGAAGCCGAGGAACTTACTGTCGGCAGACCAGAAAGGATAGTAAGCTCCTTCCGTTCCAGCCAGAGGCTGCGCGGCGGTGGCGTGCAGCGGGCGCACCCAGAGAAGCAGTTTGCCCTCACCTTCCGCAATAAAAGCAATATTGTTGCCGTCCGGCGAAATCACGACGTGGTTAGTGAGGCCGACTGGGGTAAAGGAATAATGCTCGGGCGCGCCAATCTGTGCCCGCACCACTTTCCGGAAACTCTCCGCTTTCTTTGAAAGGATCACACTTCCCGCAATGCCGCCCACCGCCAGAAGTCCACACACCACCACCGCCGCAATCAGCCCGCGCTCCCGATTCTTTCTGCGCGCCGCGACCGGAGCCGGAACTCCCGCCTGCGAACCACCCTCCGCAATCCACATCAACTGCAGCTTCAGGTCGTGAACCGACTGAAAGCGTTCGTCAGGATCCTTCGCCAGACAAACCTTCACCACCCGATCCAGCGCCGGCGGCGACATCGGCCGCACCGCCGAAATCGGCTGCGGCTCCGCCGCCAGAATTGCCGCGATCACGCTCGCTTGCGTCTTGCCATTAAACGCCCGAATGCCCGTCGCCATTTCGTACAGCACTGCGCCCAGCGCAAAGATGTCGGAGCGGGCGTCGGCTTCTTTCCCTTCGATCTGCTCCGTGGACATGTATTGGAATGTGCCGACAATCGTGCCCCGCGCCGTCAGCGGACCCTGTGATCCGCGCGCGCCAGCGCTCGGCCCGCCCGCATACGCTCCGTCCAAAGTTGCGGTCAGTCCCGAAGCCGGTGGCGGCCCCGTCACCGCCTTCGCCAGCCCAAAGTCCATCAGCTTCGCTCCCGCCTTCGTCAGCATGATGTTCCCCGGCTTCAGATCGCGGTGAATCACTCCCGTCCTGTGCGCCTTCTCCAGCCCCTCGCAGATTTCAATCCCATACTTCAACACCTGCTCCGGAGGCAGCGGACCCTTCGCCAGCCGCGCCGCCAGCGTCTCGCCCTCCAGAAACTCCATGACGAGATAATCCATCCCGTCCTGATGCCCGACGTCATACAACGTGCAGATGTTGGGATGATTGAGCGACGAGATCGCTCGCGCCTCTCGATCAAACCGCTGCTTCGCCTCGGCGTTATCGGTCAGATGCGCGGGAAGGATCTTGAGGGCGACCGTGCGGTCGAGCCGCGTATCGCGAGCCCGATACACCTCGCCCATGCCACCTGCGCCGGCGGCAGAAATCACTTCGTAGGGGCCGACGCGCGAGCCGGAAGTCAGAGACATGAGTGCCGCAAATTATAAGCGCAGAATGTGTGCAATGCATCCCTGACGCATCCGTAGAGACGTAGCTCGCTACGTCTCTGTCGGCACACCCTGAAATCTCTAGTGATGCACAAGTTCATGTGCAATTTGTTGCAAAATTTTGCCCTCGAGCCGCAGTAGTGAAGTAGGGAGTGGCGATGATTATGCCTGTTGATTATGCCAGGCAACTCCAATCATCGCAATCGCTTGCGAGTCGTTCTCGAAACGAATGCATGCACTGGCATCCTGCTTGCACCCAGCCGCCTGTCGGTTTCCACCTGCCGGTCAGATCTTTCGATCTGTGGACTCGCCTGAGGATCACAAAAGCACCCTCAGCGCCAGTCGCGCCGCGCTGCGATGTAACCGCATCCAACTCGACGCAGAAGAAGCCGGGCCAACCAGCCCGGTTTTCTTTTTGTAGCGCCTGCCGTCTGTCCTGAGGGATGTCGAACGGTCCCGCCGGGCAGTTGCGAAGGCGTCCCGACTCCAGCCGCGAAGCGGCAGCACGTGAAAGCCCGACACGGAAGTGCCGGGAACGCCCAGAAACACGGAAAACCGAGTCCCGTCAGGGACGGCACGCAGCCCGATCAATCGCGAAAGCGATTCACACCCGGCAATCGCGCTAGCACGGCATTTCCGGCTCCAGAAAAACATTCAACTCTTCCTCGGCCGCTTCCAACCCCTCCGGCAGCGTCCCGCGATTGTACTCAGCCATCCGGTTCTTCCACTTCAGAAAGTCCGTGATGCTCTGCGGCTCAATCCTCACCTCAACCCGCCACAAACTGGCCAGCAGCAAATTCATTTCATAACGGAATCCGGTAGCCGTCCGCAGATTCTTCGCCGAGTCCTGCATCCTCTCGATCCTTCCGCGTCGGTATTCCAGCAATCCCCAGCCCGCAGGCAGTTCCTCAACTTTCACGAGCGATGGCGGAGTCAGATAGAACCGCTCGCTCCCCACTCCTTGCTCAGGCTTCTGCCGAAATGGCTTCGCCCGGTCTGCCAGAAAATCCGCCCGCGTCACCTTGCACTCGACGAGCACCGAATGCGAAGCCCGCTTCCACCCAATCGCATCCGGCATCTCCCCGCTGACGCAAGCCTGCTCCGACAGCACCACCCCACAGCGATAGCATCGCAGCCACCGCACCGCCCGTTCCACCAGTTGCGCGTGAGTCATAGATGTATGCATTTGTACCGCGAGATACTGAGGGCAGAAAGTGACTGCGCGGCTTCCTCAGAAAAATAACCGGGCGTCACAGCTCATCGCTCTTCCAGAACCTTCCCGACCACAGTCCCCTCAACGTTCCTGTCGCAGTAACGAGCATTTTCTTCGGTCCGATGAAACGAGTGTTCGCACCGCAGCAGCGTTCCGCCGTCCCACCAGCACACGTTGTAGTAGGTCTCAAACTGATCGGAAGATAGAATCTCGTAGGGAATCATTTCCAGCGGACCGTCGTCCACCCCTGCAACACCTCGTGGATTCTTGTAGGCCACAGTCTTCCCGTCGACCGGCAACAAAACATAAAGATCGACGCCGCGAAAAAAACCGCGAAGGAATTTCCTGACGTACGTTGTTCCGCCAAGAAGAAACAGGACGGCCAACATTACCAGGAACGTAACTGCGTACATCACGACGCGATCCTTTTCGCCTCCACGGCAACCCTCCGTGGCTCTGAAGTCTTCATCGCCCTCACCACCACCGGCCTCCGCAGCACCGTTTCCAGCAGATATCTCTCCGCCGCGATAGCTTGCGCGGTCGGACTCCCGGCCACAAAGCCCTCGGCAGCGATCACCACCGCCTCGTTCGCCCCCAACTTCGCCGGCTTCCGCAGAAATCCATTCGTCCGCCGCATTCCCGCGTCCCCATTCTTAATCTGCACCCGCCGGATGTGTCCGTCGTGTGCCGTGTCAAATGCATTCGCTAACCTGAGAATCGCAGCCAACTGAATCGTGATCTTCTGCTCCTCGGGCAGCAGGTCGCGCAGCATTCTGTGGCTACGAGTGGGCAACGCGCCCGCGTGAAAGCGCGCCACCACAGCCGCGCGCTGCAAATATTCCGGATTCCATCCCAGCGGATTGCTGTGGCTCCGGATCAACTCAAACGAAGCCTTGTGATGTCCCTTATTCCCCTCCGCCTTGCCCACATCGTGCAGCATTGCGGCGACTTGCAGGCTGGTACGGGCGTCACCCCCATTCGCGGATTCCAGCAATCCCGCACCCAGCAGCCCGTCATAAAGCTCCACCGCAAGCCGCGACACCCGTTCCGAATGCGCAAAGTCCGGATCGAGCGCCTTCGCCCACAGCATCATGCGCTGCGTGGCAATCGCCTGAATCTGCTTGCCTTGCGGCAGCCCCGCTCGCCACACGTTCCACAGCGAATCCGGCCCGGCCGTTTTTTCGCGATACTCCTCAATCCGCTTCGTCCGTTCCTCAACAATCCGCGCATGCCAGTTCTTGCGTGACTCCTCGTCTGGGAATATGTGGCACGCCAGCGCGGTCGCCCATAACACGTCGAGATCGTGCACCTCGCCCAGCAAATCCTGCATATGCTTCAGGTCGTCGCTCCACGCCTTGTGTTCGACGGGCAGGAAATTCTCCACGATGTAGCGGAACCTCTTGATCCCAATTCGCAGCGTGTGAAACGCCACCTGCGACCGGTTGCGCATCGCTCGAGTGTGCAGTTCGCGCGCCGCAGTCCACCGCTCCAGCGCCAGATGCTTGAACACCGCGCTGCCCGGCCGTATGCGCGCCGCGCGCAAGGGAAGCGACTTGTTCCATTGCCGCCACTGCTTGCGGTCGAAGTCGTCGAGCGCCGCGCGTGCCTCCCGCTTCTGCTCGATTTCACGCCCCTTCAGAATTTGAAGTAGCACGTTCGCCGCAGGATCACCCGGGGGCCGTGTGGGCGCCGGAGACTCGCCCGCGCTGCCACCCTCGGCAGAGATTTCAGCGAACACAACCGGCCCAGCAGCCTCAACCGGACTCGGATACAGCTTCTCGACCCACTCCATCATGATCTGCACATCGCGCAATGCGCCCAGGCGCTGGAACAGGCTCTTGCCAGCCTTCCTCATCGCCTTCCAATCGCGATCCGGATCCATAGCCATCATGCCATCCGCCATTGACCGGCAGCGCCGCAACGAAACCCGCAAATCGTGGACCGGGTCCGCGCCGAAGTCGGCAGCGACGTGCTCGCACTCTTCCAGCACGCGCGCCATCCAGTACCGCAGCCCCGTAGTTTTCGTGGCAGTCTTCAAGGCTCTAATCGCAGGAACTCGTCCCGCGATCATTCTACTGAACATATCGTTCACACGCTGGCCCGTCGTCACCGTGGCGTCGACCCCCAACACCAGGAAGCCCCCTCACCGGTCCAAGCCAGACCTCGGCCCTCCGGCGTTAGCCGCAGATCTCGAGGACAAGCCACTCCGGAAGCCAAGAGCCGAAAGCCGGAAGCCGGGTTTCAGGGGCCATGCCCTTACGGGCGTAGTCTAGTTCCCCTCTTATTACCTCCGTAACGTTTAAGCCCTTACCTTTTCGCTTTACCCTTGAGCTTCAATCTTGCGTTTCCGAGGAGCTTCCTATCTCTGCCGCAAACACATCGCAAGGTGCGCGTGCCGCCTCCGCACGGGCGTTTGTGCACAGCCTGAACATCCTGATCAAGTACGCCCGGATGTATGGCTATGGGCACAAGCGCACCGAGGCGCAATTCGAAGTTACCTGGAAAGAATTGCAGCAGGGTCTGCCCACCACCGGGGACCAGGGCTTCCTGTTGGGCGTGTCCGACAACAAGCTACTGCTGGATGGGATTCCGCTGGAAGCGGGGAACGCCGAGCGCAGTTTCGCCACGCTGTTGAATACCGCCGGACTCGCCAGCCTGCACTTCTCCAAAGACGTGACTGAGGAAGACTTCGTTCGTCTGGTGCGCGCGTTCACGGTCGGGGGATCGAAGGCACAGGATGTATCGAGACAAATTAAAGAAGCTCTGAGCGCGAACAAAAATGGCGGCACCATCAGGATCAATGAAGTGAAGTTTGTGGCGGCCGATCCGCTGACCGGCGACGTGAGTATCGCCGCCCAGATCGCAGCCCAGACCCTGGGACCTGAGTTCAAGCAGTGGCTGAACGATCCCCAGAAGTTGTTGCAGTTGATCGCCGCGGCCGAGGGCGCAAACTCGGGCGGGGGGCAGGTTGCCGCGGGCGGAGTTCCAATGGTTCCGCTCGGCAGTGTCCCTAACGTTCCGGCGGGCACGGGCAAGGGAAGATGGGTTCCGGACGGCACTCCGATCGGTAATGCTGGCGGGAGTGCAGCCGGCGCGGCTCCGGCTTGGACAGGCGGAATGGTTCCGCTGCAGGAACAGGAAGTCATTCAGGCCATTCGGCTCCTTACCCGGTTCGGTCAAGTGCAAACGGACCCGAACGTCAAGGAAGAAGACATTCAAAAGGAACTGGTCGAGACCGATCCCAACACGCGTCTGAACCTGCAGCAACTGCTGGGAAGTTTGGCGGCGAAAGCAGCGACGTCCGAAGAGGAAGACACGCCGTTGTTGATGAAGGCCGCCGAGCACATGGCGATCCGTTTTGCCCTGGAGCGCTATCAGAAGGGCGAAGTCAAGGTCAACGCCGTTCACCAGATGATGGAGCACATGAGCCGCCAGATGGACTCTCTGCGCTCCATCCTGAAACTGCAGGAAGATAAGATGAGCAAGGCCGGGATTCTGGTGGAGTCGCACGCCGACATCCTGGACCGCATGTTCTGGGCGGAAGTGCCGGAGTCGGGCAAGAAAAGTGTGCTCATGTCGCACGAGGCGCCTTGCGTGCCCCCCCGCAACCTGCGGCAGTTCGTGGAAGTGCTGCTCGATCGCGACGACAAGCAAAGCGCCAGCGATATTCTCAACAACTATTCGAGTTGCCTGGGTGCGAAAGATGCGGAACCGCGCCGCCGAACGGCGATTGGCCTCAGCCAGCTCGCCGACCTGTACGCCCGGCTGGGCGGGCAGCCGATGGGCCAGGCCATCAAGAAACTGAGCGAACAACTCATCGCTGAGAAAGACCCGGAGCTGCAAAGCCTGTTCAGCGCGGCCTTTGTGCGCCTGAGCCAGGAAGCCAGCTCGGCCAAGAATTTCGCCGCGGTCAACGAAGTTTGCGCCGGCATGGAACTGATCAGCGTAGAGCGGCCGGTGCTCATGAGCGATCTGCGTCCCCGCGTGGGCGTGGAAAACCGGCTGCCGGAGTTCATCGAAGAAGCGCTCCAGATGGAACCGATTCCTCCGGATATGTTGTCGGTGCTGCGGCGCACCAGCCATACCGGCGCCGAACACCTGGCGGACCGCTTTTTCCGCTGCATGCGCCGCGACGAATGCGACCGCATGATCGAACTGGTGACGGAACTGGGATCTCCGGTTCTGGCGCAGTTGCGCGAGATTCTGCGTACCGGTCAGCCGCGGCAAGCCTCGGGTGCCGTGGGATTGGTGAGCCGGCTCGATGTTGGAACGCTGCTCGAGTTGCTACCCTCTCGCATGCCGGAGTGGAACCGTTTCTATCACGACATCGTCGTGCGGCAGATCGCCTACGGCGCGGCTCCCGACCGCGGGCGCACGCTGCTGGAACTGGCCGAGATTCTGGATCCACTGGTCTTGCCCGAGGCCGTGGACGAAATCGGAATGAGCGGCGACATGACCTCAACCCCGCCGCTGATTGCCATGGCGCGGCCGGGCGAAGCGGCTTCGCGATCGCCTTTTGTGCAACTCAAAGCGATTGAGTCTCTCGGGCGATTGAAGGACGCGGAGGCCGTAAGCGTCCTGCGCGAGATTCTGGAAGCCAAGAAAACCTTCGGCTGGGTCTACCACCGAGAGTTAAGAATCGCAGCGGCGCAGGCTTTGTCGAAGACCGATCCGCGATACAGTTCCCAGGTTCTGTCCGACAGCGGGTTAGAACCATCGGAACTCGCGATCGCTCCGCTCGATATGGCTCCGGCATGCCCCTGGGTGCGGCAACGGCGCTACGAGCGCATGGTGCTGTCGAAAACCGTGTCGGCAACCATCGGCAGTTCGTGGGGCAAGTCGAGGATTCTGATTCGCGAGCTGAGCCTGGGCGGCGGCATGGGCACGAAGGAAGACAACCTCCGCATCGGCAGCGAAGCGGACTTGGAAATTTCCGTGGGCATGCGTTCGAAAATTCGCGCCCATGTGCTGCTGCGGCGTGCCCGAGTAAACGAAGTGGGATTCGAGATTGTGAACACCGACCTCGAGAGCCGCTTCCGCCTGCGCCGCCTGCTAGTCGACGCCCTGATGAGCGCCCCCCAGAGCCGAGGCCAGGAGTGGAGCGGCGAACGCAAAGTGTAGTCCGCTCTCAGCTGTTAGCTTTCAAATAAAAAAGCCTCTGCGCAAGCAGAGGCTTTCGTGTTTACCAGTCTCGCCGTTTACTTCACTACTTTGACGAAGATGATAAGGAACGTGAACAGGACCAGCGACTCGATAAAGGCCAGTCCCACGAACAGAGCAATCTGAATTCCGGGACGAGCGGCGGGATTACGAGCCAATCCTTCACATGCCGCGGAGGCCACGCGACCCTGGCCTAGAGCAGCCAGCGCGGCCGCGAAGGCCATGGCGAAGCCGGAAGTAATGGCCACCCAGTTAGTGCCGCCAGAAGCGGCGGCGGTTTCCCCACCTTGAGCAAAGGCCGGCATGGCGAACAGAGACATTGCCACGATGGCCAGAATCAGGAACACAAATTTACGCATACGTTCTCCTTACTCGCTACGAATTTTCCCCAGGAGGTGGTTGACGTCATCCTCGAGCAGACGCCCTCACACTGGTGAAGTTGAAACAAAGCCGTTACACAATTAATGTTCGTGCGCCGTGGCCTCGCCGAGATAAACGCAGGTGAGGATCACGAAAATATAAGTCTGGATCAATGAAACCCCGACGTGAAGTCCTTCGAAAATGATCGGTACGCCGATCGGGACCAGGGAAAAGAAAACCAAAGTGACCATCTCTCCCGCAAACATGTTGGCGTAAAGACGAACCGTGAGAGACAGCACGCGAGCCATGTGGCTGAAAATTTCAATGGGCAGCATCAAAGGCGCCAACCACCACACAGGTCCCAGGAAATGCTTGAAGTAGCCCAGTCCATTGGCTCGCAATCCCTGGTAGTGATAGTAGAACCAGGTGAGCAGCGCGCATCCCAGGGGAACCACGTTAACGGCGGTGGGCGATTCAAACCCTGGGATCATGCCGATCAGATTGCAGCTGAGAATGAAAAGGCCGATGGTGACCAGATACGCGTGGTACCGATGATAGTGATGGCCGATGATCTCATCGCCCATGCTGCCGAAGAACCCCTCGATCAACTCCATCGACTGCTGCAGCCCGCCGGGTTGCGTGACCGAAAGACGAAGCCGCACCGCCAGGAAGAGCGACGTCAATAGCAAGACGACGAGCAACTCCATCGCGAAGCTGTTGGGGATCGGCGTAAGGGGGTGTTTGGGATGAATGCCAAGAGCCAACAGGAGATGCAGCACGGGAACGCCGAAGAGGCGGTTGAGTAGCGCGGTGAACCAGAGTTGCTCCATAGCTTACAATCTCAGCAAGATCCTGAATACAGGCAGTTCACAGTCAAAATCCGCGGCGCAAAGCGGCGTACGCTTCAAAGCCCGCCTCCATCAGCATAGCCGCCACCGGCGTGCATAACCCAAACAGAAAGCCCCGGAAGGCTTGAGAGGAACTTGTGAATATAACATACGCGACGATTCCTGCCAAAAGGTAGCGAAGGAAGAAACCGTTCACCAGAGAGAACCCGCGCTCCGGCCGACGGGCCTCGACAATTCTGGCAGTGAGCGCTTGTACGGCCTTGTTCAGGGAGCGGAAGCTCACATAAGCGATGAGAGCTCCGGCGGCAAAGCCAATCGCGGTGATGCGGCCGAATCGCCAGGCTACAACCGCCGTGAAGACCGCGCCGAGTATGAGCACGAAGCGCAACATCCTGGGAATGGCCGCGGAGAAAAAGCGATCAGCGGCGGGTGAGGACGCTGGCGGATCGGCAAGTGGCGGAGTCAGGATCATCTCTCGTTCTTGTCTCGTGATAAGGCGATCGCCGAGCGGATCATTTGAGCGAATCCTGCCACGGCGCCGAAGATCACGCCCGCCAGGTAGATCCAGTGAGTGTGCAGCCAGTAGTCGAGTAGCTTGCCCAGCCCAAAGCCGAGGAAGACGGCCGCCGGAATGATAAATCCGATCTCGGAATAGCGAGCGGCTGTGACCAGAGGGTTGGGCTTGCCAGAACGATTTGGATCTTCAGCCACGACCGAATTCTATCGCACGCAGCGGTGGCGAAGGGAGGCCGTTTCCACACGGTCTTTAGTGCGTCAGCCTGGCCACACTCGGATTCTGCGCGATCCCCAGCGCCCAGTTCACCAGCTCGATGAAGCTGTTCGGCAGTAGACCGATGTAAAGCGTAGCAATGCCAGTTACGGCAATCGCAGCGCGCATGGTCAGGCCGATCGGCAGTTTCTCTTCGTCCTTTTCTACCTTGCCCATGAACATGGCGTTGGCGATCTTCAGGTAGTAGTACAGTCCGAAGACGGAATAAAACACGCCCAGCGAAGCCAGCGCGTAGTGCCCGGACGAGACCAGGCTCAGGAAGATAAAATATTTCCCCCAGAATCCGGCCAGCGGCGGGATTCCCGCCAGCGACAGCATGAACACCAGCATCAACACAGCTTCGACCGGCGCCCGCGAGTACAGTCCGTTGAGGTCGTCGAGTTCGTCGCCAATCACGTTGCGGTGCCGCAGCGAAGTGATCACCGCGAACGCGCCCAGGTTCATAAACGTGTAGACCAGCAGATAGATCAGGATGCCCTTGATGCCGTCCGGGCTGAGCTGCGTCGCGGTTCCGGCGATCAGTCCGAGCAGCATGTAGCCGACGTGCGCAATCGAGGAATAGGCCAGCAGACGCTTGGTGTTGGTCTGGGTCAGCGCGGCGAAGTTCGCGCCAGTCATAGTCGCGATGGAAACAAAGACCAGCAACGGCACCCAGATGGGGCGCATGGGCAAAAGTCCCAGGATGAGGATGCGCAGGAGCATGGCCCATCCCGCGGCCTTCACCGCGACCGACATGAATCCGGTAATGCTGGTGGGCGCACCCTCGTAAGCATCGGGAGCCCATTGATGGAACGGAATGGCGGCAATCTTGAACAGCAGGCCGGTGATCGTGGTCAGCAAGGCCACGATGGCTACGGGTCTGTACTCGCTCTTGAGCACATTGTTCGCTAGTTCTCGCGCGATAACCGCCAGATTGGTGCTGCCGGTCAAACCGTAAAACAACGACAATCCGTAGGCGAAGATGCCCGAAGAAAACGCGCCAAGCAGCAGGTATTTCAAAGCAGCTTCATTGGAGCGGCGATCGCGGCGCAAGAATCCGACAAGCACGTAAGTCGAAATGGCCATCAACTCAAGCCCGATGAAAATCAGAACAATGTCAAGGCCGGCGGCCATGCACATCATGCCGGCGACCGAGAGCAGCATGAGAGCGTAATACTCGCCGTGATTTTCGTGCTCGGTTTCGAGGTACCGCACCGACATGAGAATGGCGATGGCCGTGGCCGCGAGGAATAGATACCAGAAATAAATGGCGAAGCGGTCGACCGCCATCGTATTCAGCATCGCCGCGTGGCCGCCGACCCCGTGAGCCTCAAGATAAGCGAGGATTCCTGGCCTAAAAGGATTCCATATTGCGGCCGCTGAGAACGCAACGCCGCACAGCGCCATCACCGCATTTACCCACTTTTCCTCTGGAGGAATCCACAGGTCAATCAGCAGAATCCCCAGCGCAAACAAAGTAAGCAGAGTGATGGGCAAGACCAGCAGATAGTCCGTCATCGAGAATCCGAGCGTGCCCACTAATTCGTCCCCTTCTTCTTAGGAGCAGCGAGCGGTGTCTTCTCGGGCTTTGCACCGTGGGGCGGAATTCCGCCTCGGTCGTCAAGCGTCACCCGGAACTGCGGGCTTTCCTCTGCGGGCTTCACGGCGGCGTTCACAGTCGTGGGCTTCAAGTAGTCGGGCCCACGCACCATCGAGATCGTTTTCTCCACCGGTTGCTGCAAAATCTGAAAGAACGGCTTGGGATAAAGCCCAATCCAGAAAGCCATAATCAGCAGCGGCACAAACGTGGCCACTTCCCGCGGCGTCAAGTCGTGCAGCTTTTCGTTCTTGGGATTGGTCACGGGCCCGAAGAACACCCGCTGGTACAGCCACAGCAAATACGCCGCAGCCAGCACGACTCCTGGGACAGCCCACGCGGCCCACTTCCAGTTCTCCATGAACGTCCCCAGCATGATGTAGTACTCACCGATAAACCCGTTTAGCAGCGGCAGCCCCATCGACGACAGGAACATGATCATCGTAATTGTCGCGTAAACGGGCATGACGTTCGAAATGCCGCCGTATTCCGCGATCTCGCGAGTGTGGCGGCGCTCGTACAGAATGCCGACAATCAAGAACAGCGCCCCGGTCGAGATGCCGTGGTTGATCTGCTGCAGCACCGATCCGCTCAACCCCAGCGGCGTGAGCGCAAAAATTCCCAGCGTGCAGAAGCCCAAGTGGCTCACCGACGAGTAAGCCACCAGCTTCTTCATGTCCTTCTGCATGAGCGAGACCAGCGCGCCATAAATAATCCCGATGATGGACAGGGCGATCATCCAGCCGCGAATTGATGTTTTCGTCAGCACGTCCGGGAAGAAGGGAAGCGAGAAGCGGATGAATCCGTAAGTTCCCATCTTCAGCAGGACGCCCGCCAGAATCACCGAGCCCGCCGTGGGCGCTTCCACGTGCGCGTCCGGTAGCCACGTGTGGAACGGGAACATCGGGACTTTAATGGCGAAGGCGAAGAAGAAACTCAGGAACAGCAACGTCGCTGCGTACGGACCGTAGTCGGAGTAAATGCGCGGCGCTGTTTCGTAGAGTCTCTCGAGGGCGAAGGTGTAGATGCCCGTAACCGCGTGATGGTGGAAGTACAGAAAAAGAATGCCCAGCAACATCAACACGGAACCAGCCAGCGTGTACAAGAAAAACTTAATGGCGGCGTAGAGTTTTCGCGGCCCACCCCAAATCCCGATCAGCAGGTACATCGGCACCAGCATGGCTTCCCAGAAAACGAAGAACAGGAAGAAATCGAGCGCCATAAAAACGCCCAGCATGCCAGTCTGCAGAAACAGAAACCAGATGTAGTATTCCTTGACGCGATTCTCGATGGCGGTCCACGAAGAGAGGATCGAGATCCATCCCAGCAGCGTCGTGAGCATGATCAGCAGAAACGAGATGCCGTCAATGCCCAGCACATAGCCCGCGCCGATCGAAGGGATCCAATTGCCCGCCGCGCCCTCCACGAACTTGAAGCCGGGCTCGAACCGCTGCTCCCAGAACCAGGGCACCAGCGGCAGCGAGACCAGCAAGCCGGCGAGCGCAAAAATATTCGCGATCCAGCGGATGGCGTCCTTGTTCTCCTTAGGAACAAACAGGAGAAACAGCGCGCCCAGCAGCGGCGTGAAAAGAATGATCGAGAGTATGTGAGATTGCATAGATCAGTTCACTGTGCGAACACTAGGTCGCAAAACGCCGTCGAAGATACTTCGCCACGAAATAAGCCCCCGTCAACAAGAGCAAACCTGCGACCGCAATCCAGAATTGACGTGAGTACCCAAGTGGCAAACAAACGAAATAGACCAGCCCGACCACCATCACCAGGGCGTACCACTGGACCAAGCCCCATTCTAAAAGGCGTGCAGGATACGAAAGCATCCGCGCCAGAATCGCCGGACCGTTGACGCCGATCCCATCGATAATCCACTTGTCCCACCAACTGGAGAACGTCGCCGTGGAGCGGGTGATCCAGCCCGCGGCGTTCACCGCGCCGTCGATCACATGCGAATCGAACCACGAACTGGCTTCTCCCAGACCCATCACTCCCAGCCGCACTTCTCCCAGCTTGCGACGGCCGGTGAAAACGTAGTCGTAGCCTTCGTCCACGTAATATTTGTTCAGCAACGTGTCGTAAACAGGCGGCGCGGCCGCGGCAATAGGCTCGGTATAACCCTTACCGGCGTTTCCGTAGGCGCGCGAAGCCATGAGCCATCCCACGCCAGCGGCTGCCACCGAGAGACCCATCAGCAGATATTCAGTGAGGCCAGGCCCTGACTCGCTCGCAGGCGGAACTTCTTTTTCCGCTGCGTTTGCGAACACCGGCTCCAGAAACTTCTCGAAGTGGTTCGAGCCCCCCAGGCTCGCCGGCCATCCCAGCCAGCCTGCCGTGATCGAGAAGAACGCCAATACCACCAGCGGTACCGTCATCGACTTCGGCGATTCGTGGATGTGGTGCTCGATTTCGTGGCTGGTAACGCGCGACGGGCTCCAGAACGTCAGGTACATCAGCCGGAACATATAAAAAGCCGTCATCAACGCAGTGGCAAACCCAATAGCCCAAAGATAAGGACTAAACCTCCAGGCCTGCCACAGGATTTCGTCCTTCGAGAAAAATCCCGCCAGGATGGGGATCCCAGCAATCGCCAGCGTCGCCACCAACATCGTGCGGAATGTGACGGGAATCTTCTCCGACAGCGCGCCCATGTTCCGCATGTCCTGCTCGCCACTCATGGCGTGAATCACCGAGCCCGCGCCCAGAAAGAGCAGCGCCTTAAAGAACGCGTGCGTGAAAACGTGGAAGACGCCGGCAGAGAACGCTCCGACCCCGAGCGCCAGAAACATATATCCAAGCTGCGAGACGGTCGAATAAGCGAGCACCCGCTTGATATCGTTCTGCACCAGCCCAATCGATGCCGCAAAGATCGCAGTCAGCGCTCCCACGATGGCGACCACCAGCATCGATGTCGGCGCCAGCACAAACAGCGCATTCGACCGCGCCACCATATACACGCCCGCCGTCACCATGGTCGCAGCATGGATCAACGCGGAAACCGGCGTAGGCCCTTCCATCGCGTCGGGCAACCACACATAAAGAGGAAGCTGCGCCGACTTTCCGCAAGCTCCAACAAAAAGCAGCAGCGTCGCAGCGGTGACGATGGGGTTGCCCATCAACGTTGCGGCGTGGTCTCGGGCAAATCCAGTCACGTCAATAAAACGCAACGAGCCGCAGAGCCAGGCGACAAAAAACATGCCCAGAATAAATCCGGCGTCGCCAATGCGGTTGACGATGAACGCCTTGTTAGCCGCATCGCTAGCCGACTTGCGATGAAAATAAAACCCAATCAACAGGTACGAACACAGCCCCACGCCTTCCCACCCGACGAACATGAGCACGTAATTGTTCGCCAAAATGAGCGTGAGCATCGAGAACATGAAGAGATTGAGGTATCCGAAGAACCGGTAATACCCGCCTTCATGCGCCATGTACCCGGTGGAATAAATATGGATCAGCATCCCGACGCCAGTCACAAACAGCAGCCAGATGCTGGAAAGCGGATCGAGCAGGAATCCAGCGTCGGCCTGAAAAGAGGCCGCAGAGCCGTCAGATTTCTGGTAATTCAAGTGGCCCGTGTCGGTGCCAAGCCAGGTGTAAAGGATCTTTTCGTAAGGCTTGTTGTTGTTCTCGGCGGCCCAGTTCGTATACTGCAAGACCGCGCCGCAAGCCATGAGAAACGCAAGAACGACAGATCCGACGCAGACCGCGCTCACCGTCGATTTCTGCAGCCTACGCCCGAAAAAAAACATAAGCGCCGCGCCGACGGCAGGCAGCAGCGGGATGAGCCAGATGTGGTCTAGAAACATGTCGCCTTTGGCTCTTAGCTTTTGGCTCTTAGCTCGACCCCGAAAGGCCAAAAGCCAAGAGCCAACAGCCAAGAGCGATCTTCTACCACTTCAACAAATTCACCTCATCCACATTCACCGTCTCCTTATTACGGAAGAAGGCGATCAGGATGCCGAGGCCAACCGCAGCTTCCGCGGCGGCGTCGGTGATCACGAAAATTGCAAAGACCTGCCCATGCAACGCGCCGGGTCCACCGAAGTGGCCCGGCATTCCTTGCCAGTAGCGCGAGAATGCAACCAGGTTCAGATTGACCGCGTTCAGAATCAACTCGATCGACATCAGCACGATGACCACATTCCGCCGCGTGAGCACGCCAATCACACCCAGCAGAAACAGGGCCGCGCCCAGCACCAGGTAGTGCAGCGTCGTGATGTGTAGCATCGCATCCATCTTGATCACAGCCAATCAGCCACCGGCCTTGTCATTCCGACCGATGCACCCTGTCATACCGACCGAAGGGAGGAACCTGCTTCCCGCCGGTACCTGCTCACGTTCAAATCCTCTTCTTCGCCATGACAACCGCCCCGATGATCGCCACCAGCAGCAGCAGGGAAGCGATTTCGAAGGCAAACATATACGTTCCGTGCGTCCGGTCAAACAACAGAGCCGCGATCGCCTGGGTATTTTGCGATTCTCCGTAGGTCACTTGACCTTCGGGGAAGAGCGCCTTGCCTTTTGGGGTAGCCGTATAGACCGCGATAAACAGGCCGCCTAACGCCGCCGCAGCAGCAATTCCGACCAGCCACTGCTTGTTGAACTGCCGCTCTTTCGCCGCCCGCTCAATCGAGATCAGCATGATCACGAACAGGAACAGCACCATAATCCCGCCGGCATACAGAATGATTTGCACGCCAGCCACGAACGGAGCGTAGAGCATAAGGTAGAGCGCAGCCTGGGCCAGCAACGTCGTGATCAGCGCCAACGCCGAGTGCACCGCGTTCTTGCGCGTGATCACCAGGATGCCGCCGATGATCATGGTACCGGCCAGCAGGTAAAAGAAAAATGGCGTCGCTACAGGAGGATTCATGGGTGCCCCACTCCCCGCAATTGATCCCACAGATCCGCGCGCATGGCGACGACCGCGGTCAGAATCAACAGCGCCAGGCCCATAGGCAGAAGCACTTTCCATCCCATCTTCATGAGTTGGTCAAAGCGATATCGCGGGAACGTGCCACGATACCAGATATACAGGTACATGAACCCGGCAACTTTGGCCGCGAACCAGAAAATGTCGCCGACCCGGTCCCGCACACCTGGAACGAACATGATCAGGCCGATCAGCCCGAGCAGCGCCCCGAATCCGGCCAGGCCCATGGTTTGAATCTTGAACAGCGGATGCTTGGGCATGCGGACCACATTGAAGAAACAGATCGCCGCTAAGAAAAGGAACGTAAGTCCAGGGACAACCGAAAAAACGAGGTCCCACGTAGATCCGTGGAGCAAGTTGGGGAACGGCCGCAGCCATCCGCCGAGCCAGAGCGTGACCGCGATCGACGACACCGCGATCATCGCCGAGTATTCCGCCAGAAAGAATAAAGACCAGCGGAACCCGCTGTACTCCGTATGGAATCCGGCGGTCAACTCTGACTCAGCTTCGGGCAGGTCAAAGGGCGCGCGGTTCGTCTCGGCCACCATAGCAATCGCGAAGATGAAGAATCCGATCAGCCCCAGCGGGAAGAATTTGAAGATGAACCATTCTCCCGACGCCTGCTGCGCCTGCACGATCCCGATCATACTCAGCGTGCCCGTGCCGGTCTGAAGGCTGGTCATCATGATGACCGAAACCACCGCCAACCCCATCGCAACTTCATACGAAACCATCTGCGCGCTGGAGCGCAGCGCCCCGATCAGCGGATAGTGCGAGTTCGAGGCCCACCCTGCCGTCACGATCCCCAGTACGCTGAGCGACGAGACACCCAACATAAAGAGGATGCCGATATTCATATCCGTAATGGCGTGCGTCGGCCCGAACGGCACGACCACGAAAACGGTGAACGCCGCCAGCACAACGATGAACGGCGCGATCCAGAAGACAAACTTGTCGGCCTCGGCCGGGATGATATCTTCCTTGAGCAGCAGCTTAATCGCGTCGGCAATCGGCTGCAGCAGGCCGTGCGGTCCCACGCGCATCGGCCCCAGCCGCACCTGCATGTGCGCGAGAATTTTCCGCTCCAGCCAGTTCATCGCGATGACGGCAATGGAGAGCCCCACGAAGACCAGCAGAATGTAGACCGTCGCCCAGAAAATATTTCCGGCTGCGCCCGGAGTCAGATTACTCTTCAGATATGACAGGATGTAGTCGATCAGCTCGCGCATCAGCGGTCTACCTCGCCGAGAACGATGTCCAGCGTGCCAATGACGGCAATAACGTCGGAGACGAGTTGGCCGCGGCACATCACGTCAAGCGCTTGCAGGTTCACGAACGACGGCGGCCGCACGCGGATTCTGTAAGGCTGTGTCGACCCGTCGCTGACGATGAAGTATCCCAGCTCGCCCTTGGGAGCCTCGATGGAATGGTAGACTTCGCCCACCGGAGGCTTCATGACCTTGGGAACCTTTGCCATGATGGGCCCTTCGGGAATGCCGGCCACAGCCTGCTCGATGATTCGGCACGACTGCCGCATCTCCGCCATGCGGACCAGATATCGATCATACGTGTCGCCGTGCTCGCCCGTAGGAATCTTGAAGTCGAAATTCTTGTAGTTGGCGTAAGGTTGAGCTTTGCGAATATCCCATTGGACGCCGCTGGCGCGCAGGACGGGTCCGGTCACACCTAAAGCGATGCAGTCCTTGCCTGAGATCTTGCCCACGCCTTTGGTGCGTTCCAGCCAGATGCGGTTGGTGGTCAGCAATTCCTCGTATTCGTCGATCTTCGGAGCGAAGAACGCCAGGAAATTCTTCACCTCTTTTTCGAAACCGTCATAAGCCTCGTACTGCAGCCCACCGATGCGAAACGCATGCGTGGTAAGCCGCGCCCCGCAATACTTTTCGAAAATCTTGAGAATCTCTTCCCGGTCGCGGAACGTATAGAACAGCGGCGTGATCGCGCCAATGTCGAGCGCATGCGTGCCCAGCCACAGCTGGTGGCTGGCGATCCGGTTTAGTTCCGTCAGGATGACGCGGATGTATTGCGCCCGCGGCGGCGCTTCCACGCTCAGAAGTTTTTCGACCGCTTCACAATATCCCAGCCCGTTTGAGACCGCCGCGACGTAATCCATGCGATCGACGTACGGATTAAACATCGTGTAAGTACGGTTCTCCGCAATTTTTTCTACGCCGCGGTGCAGGTAGCCGATCACGCACTCAAGCCCTAGCACCTTTTCGCCATCAAGCCGCAAAATGACGCGCAGCACACCATGCGTCGCCGGATGCTGCGGCCCCATATTGATGACGAGCTCGTTCGAATCCAGAAACGTCTTGTCCGGCGTGTCCAGGTCCAGCGGCGAGAGTGTGCGAGGGTCGGTCATCTTTATTCCGTCACGGTTCGAGTTGTGCAGGCGTCATCCCGAAGCCTCGCGCTTTCACCAGCGAGGCGAGGGATCTCGCGTGGAGCCCGCGGCTCGACTCGGTCCAATGCGTGCCTACCATCATTGCCCGCTGTCAATCCCCAAATTAATCTGCACCCACTCATTATCCTGCTGCAAAATCCCGTAATCCTTGCGCAACGGATGCCCCTTCCAACCATCAGGCAAAAGAATCCGCTTCAGGTCAGGATGCCCGTCAAACTTGATCCCAAACATGTCGAACACTTCGCGCTCCAGCCAGTTCGCGGTCGTCCAGATCGGCACCGAGCTCGCCAGGCTCTCGCCATCTGCGATCATGGTCTTCACGCGGATGCGTTCGTTGCGCGAAAACGAGTACAGCACCCACACCACGTCAAACTGCTTCTCGCGCTGGGGATAGTGCACCGCGGTGATGTCCACGCAGTAGTCAAACTGCTCTTCGTTGTGCAGATTCTGCAGAATCTCCGGAATCAGCGACCGATCGACCACCATATAGTTCTGCCCCAGATGGGTCAAAGGCTCGATCCCCGATCCATATTCTCCCTTGAACTTTGCAACCATCGGCGAATCCCACGGCGTAGGAACCGGGGCAGCAGGTTTCGGCGGAGCCGCAGCGGGCTTGGGGGCGGCCGGCGCCGCAGGCGCAGCGGCAGCTGGTTTTGCTGGGGTTGGTGGTGCGGCAGCAGCTGGCGTCTCAGATCCAGGTTGCGTCGAGCCGGAAGGACTAGCCTTCACCCCGCCCGGGCTGGCGGGCTTGTCCGCCGCCGGTTTCGGCTCACCTTCCGGCGGCGGTGGAGTGGGGGATTTGATTTCGTCCGGCATTAGCGCGTAGGCACAAACCTCCCGCGGCGTGTGCGTTGGAAAGAACGTTAACTTTTATCAGCTTGAGAGTGCGAAGTCAACGACGCGGTGGGCGACAGATTGTGAAAATCTCGCATTTAATCGCCGCTCTCCTTAGTTCTGTCATCCTGAGCAAGTTGTCGCGAGCGAAGCGAACGTCAACGCCGTCGAAGGATCCCTTTCACCGCCGCGAAACCAGCGACTACACGAGTAGTTAAGCGCGCGATTGCGCCTGGTAGGTCTCGATCAAATCGCGGATCCGCTGCGCGTCGGCTTTGCGGTGCCCGTGGCTGGTGATGGGATCGGTGCCGCCCGTCGATTCAATGACAATCTCGGACCAGAACACTCCGGTAGAAATGTGCACCGAGGCAATCTTCGACATCCCGATGCTTTCTTCGTTGCTGCCGAACAGGCGCGACTTGACCCGCGCCACGCGCTGCGGGCTGATGACCAGCTTTGTTGGGAAGAAAAAGTTGCCCTGCGTCCAGCGGCTGGCTGCAAAGGTCTCGGCCGGCGAAGAGTCCATGGGATTGTCTGGGAGGGCAGGCATGGTTTTATGTTCGATCGTCTAAACCCACTCCAGCGCGCCTTTTCTCCATACCCAGATGTAGCCGACGATCAGGATTGCCAGGAAGATCAGCATTTCCAGCAGACCAAACAGCCCGAACGCCTTGAATCGCACAGCCCAGGGAAACAGAAAAATCGTTTCCACATCGAATACCACGAACAGGATCGCGATGATGTAGTAGCGGACGGTGTACCGTCCCCGCGCGCTGTCGATCGGGTCGATGCCGCATTCGTAAGGCATCAGCTTGGTCTTGCTCGGATTCGAAGGCCGCACCAGTTTTGCCAGGAGCAAAGTAATGGGCAGCAGCGTGCCAACGATAGCGATGAAGATAAAGATGGGAACGTAATTTTGCGGCATAAAGAGTCTAGCCTCGTTAATCAGCGCAGCAAGTCATAGTAGCGCCGATGGCGACGCCGTTCAAGAGAAGGTTCAAGACAAGGTTTCCTTCGTGAACCTTAGTGCCCTTCGTGGTTTAAGGTTCTCTTGTGCGCTCACGAAAATCCATTCCGCGCCAGCGGCAACTCCCGCACTCGCTTGCCCGTAGCGGCAAAAACCGCGTTGCACAGCGCCGGAACAAACGGAGGCACACCAGGCTCGCCCACCCCCGCAGGTGGCGCACTGCTTTCCACAATGTGGATATCCACCTGGCGCGGCGAGTCGTTCATTCTCGCCACCGGATAATCGTAAAAATTAGACTGATCGACCGCACCGCCGGTGGCCGTGATCTCACCCGTGCGCGCGATACTCGTTCCGAAGACCGCCGCGCCTTCGAACTGCTGGCGGACCATCTCAGGGTTGGCCACGACTCCGGCGTCCACCGCGGTCGTGACGCGGGGAATGCGAATCGTCCCCTGGTCGTCAACCTCGACCTCAACCACGGATGCTACATAGGTAAAGAAGCTGCGGTGCACCGCAATTCCCATCCCCGTGCCCTTGCCGAACTTCTTCTTGCCCCAGTTCGCTTTTTCCGCGGCCAGTTCGGTGACGTGGCGCAGGCGCGCGATGTCATACGGATATTTTGCCGCCATATCGGGTTGCTGCCCGGCGTCGATGGTGCGCCCATTTCCAATCAACCCGAGCAGGTAATCGTAAGGATCGCGATTCGCCGCGTACGCGAGCTCATTGGCGAACGATTGGACTGCAAATGCGTGATAAATATTCGCCACCGAACGCAGCCAGCCGATGCGAACGTGCGCTACCGCCTTCCCATTTTCCGACCGGAAGTTGGGAACGTCGAAAGGAACAACATTCCATCCCATTGACATCTCGCCCGCGCCCCCGTAAACCGTATTCGTATCGAACGTCGATCCGATGGGCGGGAACACAGACCGCTGCAGCCAGGCTTTCGGCTTGCCGCCGTCGTCGAGTGCAGCCTTCAAGTACATGGCGGCGACCGAGTGGTAATAGTCGAACTTGATGTCGTCTTCGCGGCTCCAGATGACTTTGACCGGCTTGCCAGTTTTTTGTGACAGCACGGCTGCTTCGACGGCGTAGTCAGGCTTGGACTTTCTCCCAAACCCGCCGCCGAGAAAAGTCACGTGGCAGGTGACGTTTTCCTTCTTCACGCCCAGAGCCTTGGCAACTTGCTCTTGAACTCCCTGCGGATCCTGCGTCGGCGACCAGACAGTAACCTTTTCCCCTTGAACATCCGCGACCGCGACCGGAGGCTCCATGGAAGCGTGCGCGAGATGAGGCGCAAAGTATTCGGCTTCGACAATTTTTCCGCCCTTGGCGAATTCGGCGTCGGGATCGCCAATGGTGTGCACGACTTTGCCCGGCTGGCGTGCCGTCTGCTGCAACTCCTTCTTATAGTCGGCGGAGTTATACGCAGCGTTGCTGCCGTTGTCCCACTCGATTTTGAGATTCTTCCTTCCCTTGAACGCAGCAAACGTGTTGTCGGCGATCACGGCGACGCCGCCCAGAGGCTGAAACGCGTGCGGCGGTTTGAACGGATCGATCGCCATCGTCTTCTTTACGCCGATCACCTTGAGCGCGGCGGAGTCGTCGACGGACTTCACCTTTCCTCCCAGCACCGGCGGGTGAGCGATGGCGGCATAGAGCATGCCGTCGACCCGAACGTCCATACCAAACAGCGGCTTGCCGGAGCAGATTTCGGCGACGTCATAGCCAGGAGCAGGCTTGCCGATGTAGCGCCATTGCTGCGGCGATTTGAACTGCAACTCTTCTTTCTTAGGGACCGGGAGTTTCGCGGCGAGAGTTGCAAGTTCTCCGTAACCGAGCTTGCGGCTTGAATTCTTGTCCGACACGACATGCACGGGGTCGGCAACACACTGCGACTCAGGTACCCCCCACTGCTGCGCAGCCGCCCGCACCAGCATCAGGCGCGCGGTCGCTCCGGCTTCACGCAACACGTCAAAAAATTCGCGGACCGAATGGGACCCGTCGGTGTCTTGCGAGCCGTATACTGTATCGCCGTCGGCCTGCAGTACGGTGACGCGGCTCCAGTCGGCGTCGAGTTCGTCGGCAAGAATCCGCGGCAGGCTGGTACGGACGCCATTGCCCATCTCCGACCGGTGCGCCACGATGTAGACCATACCGTCAGTGTGAATTCCGACGAAGACGCTGGGATGGAATGCCGCGTCCCCGATTGATGAAGGCGTGAATGCGGCCAAACCGGGTGCTCCATTGCCCGCCGCTTTTGCGAGAAGTGGGGACGTTCGAGCGCACACCACAAATGCGCTGGTCGCCAACATGCCGTAAAGAAAGTTACGGCGCGAAACATTTTCAATCGTGATCGTTTCCGTACTGGAGTTTTCCAAAGTGATCATGCCGTCTCCTTCGCCGCTTCCTTGATCGCGGCCCGGATGCGCTGGTAAGTCCCGCAGCGGCAAATGTTGCCCGCCATCACCGTATCGATGTCGTCGTCGGTGGGCTTCGGCTTCGACGACAGCAGCGACACCGCCTGCATGATTTGGCCCGGCTGGCAGTAACCGCATTGTGGGACGTTCACTTCCGCCCAGGCCTTTTGCACGGCATGCGGACCGTTGCTCGAAATCGCTTCGATGGTCGTGATATCGAGCCCTTCGACGGTGCCCATCTGCTTCGAGCACGAGCGAATCGCTTTTCCGTTTTGCAGCACCGTGCAGGCGCCGCACAAAGCCATGCCACAGCCGAATTTTGTTCCCGTCAGTCCGAGAACGTCACGCACGTACCACAGCAGCGGCATCTCCGGATCGCCGTCGAAACTCTGGGCGCGTCCGTTCACCTTGAAATGAACCATGGGGCACTTCCTGAATTGGAGTGGTTAGAAAATGATCGCCCTATTCTACTGCGCGAAAAGGCAAAAATGCATCATCTGCGCCCGCCTTCGTAGAGACGCTGCTTGCAACGCCTCAGCAGCGGCGGACTTGGAAATCGCTGATTGAGCTCCTACTTTGTCATCCCGAGCGGAGAAGAATTGCCGCCTTTTCGGCAATTCTGCGGAGTCGAGGGACCTTGTGTTTTCCCTTACGATACTTGATCAGAGCTTCCCTGGCGGTTGAGCTACTTCTCCCAGTGAGTTGTGCTGAATTGTTGTGGATCGAAAGTTCCCGGCGCAAGGTTCACATTAGCCCGAATGTCAGAGTAGTCCTCGCTAAACACCATCTTGTCATCAGTGTGCACCTCGACCCGGGCCGCGACCCACGCTCCGGCCAGCGGGCGGTAGTCGGTGAAACGGACGTCGTCAAGCTTCTTAGGATCGTCGTGAGCCGGTTCAATCTCGCGCACAAACAGAAGCGTGTCTTTCGCCACCCAGAACTGTTTGGATTTCAAATCGCCCTTGTCGGCGCCCACCACGTACGCCGGATGTCCCTCCCAGGTATCTTCGCGGAACTTCGACAGATCGTAGCCCTCGCCTTTCACCACCTTGATCGTGGTCTCAGGATCCTGCGTATAGACGTCGAATCCGAGGACAAGCAGCATGTTCACCAAGGGGATGCTGCCCGTGACTTTGCCGTCCTTGACGACCGTGGCTGTCCCGTCGACCAGCACATAGCCGTTGCCGGTGGAAGGCGGCCCGATATCGATGCGCAACTTCCCCGGCAGCAGCGCTGCCTCATACCAGGTTTCTGCCGTGCTGGTGCCGTCCGGTTTATAGGTAGTGCTCTTCTGCGTGAACGTGAGTGTCTTATACCAGGAGGACTGGTAACGGTCGTGCATCGCGCGCAGCAGCCCGTCGCCGGTGTGAACGTCTTGCGCCTGAACCACGGCAAAGCTCAGCAGCGCGGAAATAAGCAGAGTTCTCTTGTGCAGTTTCATTATCGGTACCCTGTCGGGAGATCGTATCTTAAATCTGATCCCTCGTGTCTCGTATTTCAGGCCTTCAGGGTTCAGCAGCCCTTGTCAGGGAAAATAAAGACGTTGCGAGCGAGGTCGGATTCCAGTGTCGCATCCCGATAGTAGCGTGTGAGGATCCCGTTCTTCCATTCCAACAAGTCGGGATTGACCCGCGCGAATTCGTCCCAGTCGACCGCTGCCGACCGCGCCATGCGTTCGCGAATCAGAAAGAAGTACGCGTGGGTGATGGTCTCATGGTAAAGCCGCGACTTGCCGCGGGCCGCAGCATAGCGCTTCAGCGCGGTCGCAAACTTTTCCAGCGCCGGAAAAACCGGATATTGCGACAAGTATGCAAAGGCAAGGCGCACATGGTCGGCGTGGTGGAAGGAATCCGCTGGAAGAGTGTCGGCTTCGAAACGCTGGATAAGTTCTTCGTTGGTCACGCGTGTCTAAATGTGGGGACAGCCGCCCCCGGCTGTCCGCCGGGCGCAGCCCGGCGCTCTTGACCTTCAGCCTTTCTTTCCGGCCGCAACCGCAAACGCCGCGGCAGCATAAATCACCAGATTGCCAATCCCATACATCCCATGCAGCAGGTGAAGCAGGATTGCCATGACGACCACCGCCAGCAGCAGCCATGCGCCGCGGACAGCGGTCTGCGGAATCAGCAGCAAAACGCACCCGGCGATCTCGCCGAATCCCAGAACCAGCCGCACGAACCCGGGCATGTGCGTCCGCGCAAAGTCGTGCGCAGCGCTGGGCAGCACGAACATCACGGCCTCGATCAGAATCACGATGCCCAGGGAGTACTGCAGGACGGTCAAAGCGCACTTGGCTTGCGTCGAACTCATGGATTTCCTCTTTTGACTATTTTTCGGTGTTGCGCTTGCGTGGAGACTTCGACCTGATTTCTTGCAAGCGGTGGCTGGCGCTGGAGTCGAGATCCAGTTCGTAAAACTTTTTCAGCTCACGAATGCGTTCCAGCGAAGCCGCGCTAAACGGCGTCTTCCCATCGAAGGCGTGCAGCACAATCCCTTCGAGCACATCGCCCAGGGTCATGTCGTGGTATTCCGCAAACCCCTTGAGCACTTTGAGAATGCGTTTCTCGATGCGCACCCCGGTTTGCACCCGCTCGACCAGAAGCTTAGGATCGTCACTCATTGGTACCAATGTACCACGGTACCACATCGAATGCAAATTCCAGGAACTTCAGGTCTCCGTGAGTCTGCAATCGCCTAACTTTCGGCTCTGGGGATGAATCAATTGGATTGAAATCGATCTGCATTGACCAGTGACGCTAGGTCGCGCCCCGACTTACGAGCTCTTCTCGACAATCTCCTGCAGCGCAGCTCGGTAACCCCGGCTGCAGGAGAGCTCTCTCCCGCTTCTCAGAACCACCACATATTCTCCGCTGTTCACCGGGATCAGTTCCTTGATCTTGCGCACGTTGACGATGGTCGAACGATGGATGCGGA
>Ga0210399_10000623_pt1 | contig 28309 bp, 28 predicted proteins | sample IncBWC14MmetaG_FD_150865 | JGI IMG/M metagenome (GOLD analysis project Ga0210399, IMG submission 150865) | Forest soil microbial communities from Barre Woods Harvard Forest LTER site, Petersham, Massachusetts, United States - Inc-BW-C-14-M | ecosystem: Environmental > Terrestrial > Soil >... | reverse complement strand
AGCCGGGTGTTCCTTATGGCGGCCCTGACTATCAAGCGCTGTTCGGATTGAAGTACATCCTGCCGGTGCTCAATGCTCCCGCTGGCATCCTGCCTTATACGGTGGGGGCTTCCAGCGACGGCGTTCCCATTACCGGCTTCAGCCAACTCAACTTTGATCCCACGCCTGCGCAGACCCTTGCGGTCGTGGAAACCATGTTGAAGCAGGGCATCCCGGTCGTGTTCGCCTATATCGCAGACGCGCACGACAACCAGGAAGGCCCAACGCTGAGCGCGGAGAAGACATTTGGACCGGGGGAAGCGCCGTACGTGACGCAGTTGCAACACTTTGACGCGGCGTTCAACACTTTTTTCACCAATCTCAAGAATGCCGGGATCGATGAAACCAATACGCTGTTTATTTTTACTCCTGACGAGGGCGACCACTTCGTTGGAACCACCGCAACCCCCGCCAACTGCGATGGTGTGAACGTTTCGTGTACTTATGGTCCACTCGGCAGCGTTGGGGAAATTCAACTCGACCTGGACGCCGTTACCGCCGCGGCCGGCAACCCCACGTTGTACACCTTCCATACCGACGACGCGGCGACGGTATATGTGAATGGGAATCCGGCCACGAATGACCCGAGCGTGCGGGCTCTCGAACAAACCATGGGCGCGGCGAGCGCCCTCAATCCTCATACGGGGTTGAACGAAAGCCTGCTCGGCACTGGACTCGGGTCCGCAATCCAGGGAGCCTTGGTGGACCAGGTTGGGCAAAAGCTTCTGCATATGAGCTCCGCCTCCGACCCGTTGCGCAACCCGACGTTTACGCTGTTTGGAAATCCCAATTTCTTCTTTGTGTCTGGCAAGAGCACCACACCTGTTGTGGGCACCAGCTTCGCTTGGAATCACGGCGACATTCAGCCGGAAATCGCCCGTACTTTTATCGGCATGGCTGGCCCCGGCGTTGCCAATTTGGGTATCACCCAGTCTCACCAATTCTTCACTGACCACGTAGACGTCCGGCCGACCATGATGTACCTGACCGGCCTTCAAGACGACTACGCTCATGACGGGCGGGTAATCCTGGAAATGGTTGACCCAAGCGCTCTGCCACGAAGCGTGCGTATACAAGCGCCCACACTTCTCGCGCTTGGCCAGCTCTATAAGCAGATAGATGCGCCGTTTGGCCAGCTCGCGCAGAACACCTTGAAAGTGTCCACCTACGCGCTGCTGAGCAACGATCCTGGCGACGCGACGTACAACAGCCTCGAGAGCAAGATCGCCAACTGGACCACACAGCGCGATGCCCTCGCCGTTCAACTTCAGTCGATTCTGGAGGGAGCGGAGTTCGACGGAAAATCCGTCAACGAAGCACAAGCTCTGCGTATCCTCGGCCAAGGAATTGTGCTTCTGCTGACCTCCGACGCTTGCGCCGCAAACCCCGGCCTCTGCGCCAGGTTTTAACCTCATCCCGGAACTTGGGTGGCTGGCCTCGGCCAGTCACCCAAGCGGATGGGCTCATGCCGCCAGAGGATTATTTAGCTGTTGAGATCCAACCATGGGTCGGCGGACACCACGGCACACAATCACGCACGCCCCCCAAATATCTTGGGCGCCCCGGCCATCACTTCTCGCGAGCCTTTCCGGCCTGTTCAAAACTTTACATCGCCCAGCGCCTGGCCGTGAAATACCCCTTCCCTAGGGCGCGGCGCAAACCAGTTAGAGGATTTGCGTCGATAGCGGCGGGACGGAGAAGTGTTTAATGAATGAACTATTGCAACTCGCTCTAAAGGCGCATGGCGGTCTCGAGCGTTGGAACAAGGTCGAGTCGATCAAGATGCAGGCTTCCGTTACCGGAGCGATCTGGTACGTGAAGGGCAAATCCGACTACCTCAAAAACATCGTCATGACTGCGGACGCGAAGACCGAGCGCGTGATTACCGAGTTTCCGGGCCAGAACAAGCGCTCCATTTTTGCGCCGAACCGGATCGTAGTGGAAAAACTCAATGGAACACTTATCGAGACGCGCGATAACCCGGAAAAATCCTTCGAAGGACAAAAGAGAGAGACGCCGTGGGACGACATCCACCTGGCCTTCTTCAGCAGCGAAGCGTTATGGACTTATCTCACAACCCCGTTTCTCTATACCTATGAAGGCTTCAAGACGGAAGAGATCGCGTCCATTCAGGTGGAGAACGAAACCTGGAGACGCCTGAAGGTCACCTTCCCTGACTACGTTAAGAGTCACACGCGCGAACAAATCTCCTGCTTCGGTCCTGACGGACTACTGCGGCGCCACGACTACACGGTCGACATTCTGGGCGGCGCCACCGCCCTCAACTATGCCTCGGACTATCGTGATGTGGATCGAATTATCGTGCCGACGAAACGACGCATCTACGCATGGGAGGGCGACCATCAGCTTGTGAAAGAACCGCTGCTTGTAGCGATCGACATGGGCGAAATCACCATCGCCGAAGAATCTCCGCGAACGCTAGCCGCGCAGGGGATGTGAACGCAAAGGCTTAGCGAAGTCAGCCAATGGCGCAGCTTCTGCGCGCACTTCGATAGAAGAAGGCTAACCATTTCGATCGACATACTCTTTACTCCCGTACGTCTTGGAGCCATTCAACTTCCGAATCGAATCGTCATAGCGCCTCTAACGCGAATGCGCGCGGGGGCTGGTAATTCGCCGACCGCATTGAATACGGAGTACTACGCGCAGCGTGCATCGGCTGGCCTCATTGTTTCCGAAGGAACGGCTATAGGTCCCAATGCGCACGGCTATCCAAATGAGCCAGGGGTTTACACCGCGGACCAAATTGCGGGATGGCGAGGGGGCACCGAAGCTGTGCACGCTCGCGGCGGCCGAATCGTCTTGCAGATCGGACGCAACGGGCGAAATTCGCATTCATCACTCATACCGGATGGAGGGCTGCCTGTAGCGCCTTCCAGCATTCCACCCGCAATACCCGCTCTCACCAGAAGCTTTCAACAAGGGCCTTCTGAAATCCCGCGAGCCCTCGAGACATCCGAGATTCCGGTGCTGGTCGGAACGTTTCGCCAGGCCGCGCTGAACGCAATCGATGCTGGGTTTGATGGCGTCGAACTGCAAGGAGCAAATAGCCACTTGATCGAGCAATTCCTGGAAGATGGTGCCAACAAGCGTATCGATGCTTACGGAGGATCGAAGGAAAATCGCGCCAGATTCCTGCTTGAGATTGTCGAAGAAGTGGCAGCGGCCATCGGGATGGATAGGCTTGGCGTGCGCCTTTCCCCGTTCGGGCAGTACGGCGGAATTCACGATAGCAATCCGCTGGAATTGTTTACCTTTGTAATCACGGAGTTGCGCAAGCGGCGTATTGCTTATTTGCACGTGATTGAGGGAAGAGGTTCGGAAATGGGTTTGACTGACGAACTCCACCCGAACGCATTGAACAACGCAGAACTTTTCCGTCCCGCGTTCGACGGACCCTTTATATCCGCCGCTGCCTACACCCCGGTGAGTGCCGCACAAGCTGTGGAAAACAACCATGCCGATGCGATCGCTTTCGGCCGGCTCTTCATCGCCAATCCGGACCTGGTGAAACGTATCAAGCAAGAGGGGCCGCTGAATGCATTCGACCGTTCGACCTTTTATGGCGGCGGAGCAAAAGGCTACACGGATTACAAGCGCCTATGAGCGTCGATCGGGAATCCTTGAACGTCAGGAAACGTCGCAAGAAAAGACACCACAATAGTTCGACCTTCGATAGCTTTCTCGAACAGGAGGGCATCCGTGAGGAAGTTGAGGCGGTCGTCATCAAGCGGGTGCAGGGTTGGCAGTCGAAACAGACCATGCGGAAGCAACAAAAGACGAAGCAGGCAATGACCACGGCAAGAGCGTAGCGCGCGACTGGAGCACGCCACCCCACCGCGTTTTTTCCGCCACCCAAGCGTAGCCAGAAATAGCGAGGAGAAATTAGCGGCTCTACTGCAAAATGCCCAAATTCGTCTATGCTTCAATGTCTACCTTTCCGTGTGCGCTCCGGGCCTGAAGGGCGAGCGTCGTTTGGAGAAGCGGCATGGTTGAAGCGGCAAAGAGTCTGCTCCTGATTCTCAGCGCACTATTTCCAATCGTCGATCCGTTGGGAGGAAGCCCAATCTTCCTGGCTATGACCAGGGAATATTCGGCAAGTACGCGGAGGGCGCTGTCTTGGCGAATTGCCATGAATAGTTTTTTTCTGCTGGTCGGGTCCTATTTCATCGGCACACACATCCTGACCTTCTTCGGAATTTCGATTCCTGTTGTCCAGGTAGGCGGAGGATTGATCGTCATCTCAACCGGTTGGACTTTGCTACGGCAAGGCAACGATGATGACCAGCGAGAAGTAAAGCGCAAGATTCAGCCGAAGGATCCATTTCAAAACGCGTTTTATCCTTTGACCTTGCCATTGACGGTAGGTCCCGGCTCAATTTCCGTAGCCATCACGCTTGGCGCGAATGCCCCACACCATCAGGGGCTGAATCTTTGGACCATCCTGGCCGCAATCGTCGGGTCGGTCCTGCTAGCAATCAGTATTTATTTTTGCTACGGGTTCGCGGATCGTCTGGGGCGCGCGGTGGGCCAGACGGGCATGACCGTAATCGTTCAACTCACTTCATTTTTGCTGGTGTGTATTGGCGTGCAGATCCTGTGGAATGGAGCCAGCGCGCTTCTGTCCTCGCTGCCCGTGCACCCGCACTGACCTTGCGAGTTGGGCGTTTCTGAATTTAGTCTCGACGTCTATTTTGAATCGGATTTACTCGCTGATCGCCGTTTGTCCGGCTTCAGGAACGTTCCTTGCTGAAGTTCGCTAAACGCCTCGCGCAGCTGCTCCTGGTTATTCATCACGATCGGCCCATACCATGCGACGGGTTCCTCCAGAGGCTTGCCTGACACGAGCAGGAAGCGAATTCCGTCCGAGCCAGCCTGCACCACAACTTCGTCTCCGCTATCGAAAAGCACCAGCGAACGATCGCCCGCTTCCTTCGGAGGAGTGGTGTCCAACCAACCGACCGATTCAGTCGGCACGGCCAGTGGTCCGGACGCGTTGCAAAATTTCCCTGCCCCAGCGAAAACGTACGCAAACGCATGCCTGGTCACCTCTACCGGCAGCGACTTCCGCCTCCCGGGAGGGACCGAAACGTCAATGTAAACGGGGTCGGCCGCAATACCAACGATCGGGCCCTTCTTTCCCCAAAAAGTGCCGCAGACGACGCGCGCCCGGGTGCCATCGTCCTCGACAATCTCCGGAATCTCAACCGCTTTCACTTCCTGGTAACGCGGCTCCGTCATCTTGAGCGACGCGGGAAGGTTGGCCCACAACTGAAAGCCGTGCATGCGGCCATCTGCATCCCCTTTGGGCATTTCCTGGTGGATGATCCCGCGTCCTGCGGTCATCCACTGAATGTCGCCCGCCGCGATGGCGCCGCGGTTGCCGATACTGTCGCCGTGCTCAACGGTCCCTGCAAGAACATACGTGATCGTTTCGATTCCGCGATGGGGGTGCCACGGGAAGCCCGCCAAATAATCCTCCGGAACGTCATTGCGGAAATCGTCCAGCAGGAGAAACGGGTCAAAATCCGAAGTGTTGTGAAAGCCGAATGCGCGGCGCAGGTGAACGCCCGCACCTTCGATGGTCGGCTGTGAGGTGATGAGTCGCTTGACGGGACGTATAGACACAAGAGCCTCCAATAACGAAAAGTTTAGCTGTTTCCAAACACGGGGACCGCGGCGCCGTGAATCACTTTTGCGCCATCGCTGCACAGAAACACGATGACGCGGGCAATGTCTTCCGGCTTCGGCCACTTCGCAAAATCCGCCTTGGGCATCGCCTTCCGATTCGCCTCTGTATCAATGATGCTGGGGAGAACCGAGTTGGCGCGGACTCCGGTACCTTTTAGATCTTCGGCAAGCGAATCAATCATGGCAACGGCGGCGGCTTTGGACGCAGCGTAGGCAGAGGCGCCGGCAGCGTGATCAAACGCGGCTTTGGCGGCTACGTTTACAATAACGCCGCTGCCTTGTTTGAGCATGGCCTTTACCGCAGCACGCGACAGCGCATAACCCGTGCGCAAGTTCAACGCCAGCATCTGGTCGAATACCTTCGTATGCAACTCCCACAATTTCACGCCACCTGCATAGCCGCCCACCGTGTTTACCATGGCGTCGAGTTTTCCATGCCGAGAGACAATTCCTTCGACGAGTTTACTCACGTCCGCTTCATTCGTGACGTCGACATCGTAGCCCTCAAGCTGCGAATCTTTATCGCCAGCCAGATTCTTGAGGGTATCGAGCTCTTCGCGCTTTCTATACGTGACTATGACGCGCGCGCCTTCTTCCAGGAATGCCAAACTCACGGCGCGTCCCAAGCCACCGGTACCTCCCGCCACCAATACGACATTTCTTGCTGCCCCATCGGATTTCATGCCAATGCCCTCTAATTTTGTTCGGGTGTCATGCACTTAGTGTCGCAGCGAGATCCTTTAGCGGGTACCCAGTAATCTCATGGTCGAAAGGATACGGCAGATGGCCAGAATTTGCATCGGGTTGGCCCGAACGAAGGATTAGTGGGGAACCCAGGTGGGATGATGCGTGAAGAGGCCGTTGACAAAACCCATTTGATAAACGATGAACAGACCGAATGCGAGACTCACGATTCCTGAGGCCAGCCCCAAACCGTGATTCAGCCGAGTGAATCTGCTTTCGGAAAACTTGAAGGGCAGCGCAAGCGCCGCAGTGATCAGCATCATTCCCGCGACCGTGCCAATCCCAAAAACCAAAAGATAAGCGACCGCCCAGGAAGGAACACGGATCGTTGTGAGCACCAATAAGGCGACGGCCGCTGATCCCGCGAGCCCATGCACGATGCCCACGGCCAGCGGTCGCACAATTTGATACACCCCCAGTCGGCCAAAGGTGCGATCCATCCAGCCTACGGGTGTCGCTTCCTCAGAGTGTCCGTGTTTTTCCTGGCCATGGCCGTGCGCATGCGTATGAACAAAATCTCCATGGCCATGGGGATGCGAATGTCCCCCGGATTGTAGAGGCGTGACCGTCTCCGTAATCCAGCGCATGATTCCCGACAAATTCAAAATACCGAGAAGAATCAGCATCAAGCCAACGGAAAATTCCATCGTCAGACCGAGCCTGGGTGGAATCACCACTCCGAAAAGAATGATGGCCGAGCCAACCAGCAAAATCGTGAGCGTGTGGCCCAGACCCCATAGCGCGCCGATTAGTGCCGCGTGGCGGATGCTGCGCTGACGGCTGACGATCGTGGTTACCGCGATGACGTGGTCCGGGTCGGTGGCATGACGCATACCTAGAAAAAAACCAAGCGCCATGATGGAGAGAAGAGGGATCATTTACTTTTGCTATTTATGCGCGGCGGCGGCATCACGAGCCCGCGTGCGCTTGCGTTCCAGAAATTCCAGGTACTCGTCCATGCCTTCGCCAGTTTTTGCCGACAATTTTAGAATTTCCATGCCCGGCCGCACCGCCTGAATGTTTCGCCGGGCGGCAGCTTCGTCGAATTCTACCGCAGAAGCGAGATCCGATTTCGTGATTACCGCAACGTCCGCACTATTGAAGATGGTCGGATACTTGAGCGGTTTGTCTTCGCCCTCGGTCACCGAAAGCAGCACAAAACGCAAATCTTCGCCGAGATCGTACGAGGAAGGGCAAACCAGATTCCCGACGTTTTCGATGAATAGAAAATCTAATTGGCCCAGATCCCAATCCGCCAAAGCATTCTGCACCATGGCTGCTTCCAGATGGCAAACCGTGCCGGTAATGATTTGCTTTACCGGCGCCTGGCTGCGCGCCAAACGCGTGGCATCATTTTCCGTGGCAAGATCACCAACCAGCGCCGCGACCTTGTACCGGCAATGCAGAACGGTCAGAGTTTTCTCCAGAAATGCAGTCTTGCCCGAGCCGGGACTGGAAACCAGGCTGACGACCAGCACACCTGTCTCGCGAAAACGTTCGCGCAAGGCGCGCGCGACGACGTCGTTTTGCTTGAGCACATTTTTTCGAACCTCCACCAGGCGTGGTTCGGCGCTCATTCCGCGATCTCCAGTGCGAACACTTCCAACTCCTTACCATGAACGACATCCGCGGTCGGCGCGCCACATTCCGGGCAGGCGAACCATTGGATCGATGTAACCAGCCGCGCGACTTCACACCTCGGGCAAAAGACCTCGACGGGGATTTCTTCGATCAGTAGTTGCGAGCCTTCCAGCGGCGTGGCTTCGCACGCCATCTCGTAGGAAGAAAGCAGCGCTTCCTTCATGACCCCGGAAAGCTTTCCGAGCCGCAGGTGCACCACTTGCACCTTGGCCCCTCCGTGGCGCGCAGATTCTTCCTCGGCCATCTCCACAATGCTCATCGCAATCGAAAGTTCATGCATGCGCTTCCTCTTGAATCTTCTGGGTCCGCTCGACGGGTGACACTGGCTTCGCAAAAGCGGCCAGCGCGGCTTGCCCGAGGCTGATCCCTCCATCATTCGCCGGCACCACATTATTTGTCCAAATTCGTAGGTGCTCTGGCTCGAGGAGGCTCCTCAGCTCGTGCAACAGTAATTCGTTTTGAAAGACGCCGCCGGAAAGCACAACCGTATCGGTGTCTCGCTCGCGTGCCCGAGTTGTTATCGCGGCGTGGAGTCCTTCGGCAATCCCGCGCTGAAATGCTCGCGCAATCTCCGTGACGTCGCGGCCGCGAAGCCGGTCGCGGAGAATACCTTGCAGCAACGGGCGAAAATCCAGTTCATCGCCGGCATCAGGAAATGAGTACGCGCTGGTCGGCGACGACTTTTTCGCAAGGCGTTCCAGCCACATGGCCGCCTGTCCTTCGAAAGTGGTCTCTCGCGTAAAATCGAGCAGCGCAGCCGCTGTATCAAAAAGCCGCCCGACGGAAGAAGCGTCAAAGCAGCGAACCTTGGTGTTCACCAGTTTTAGCGCGTCCAAATAGCGCAACGGAAACGAGAACGGTGGCGCAGTCATATCCGGTAGTTCGTTTAGTTGTGCGAGAAAACCCGCTGCCGCCTGAACCGGATAGGAAGCCGCCGCATCGCCACCGGGCAGCGCCGCGCGGCGCAAATGTGCAGCGCGCTCAAAACCTTCGCTGATGCTGCCGGCGAAAATCTCGCCGCCCCATATGGAGCCGTCGTCCCCGTAACCCGTGCCGTCGAAACTGATTCCGATAACGCGCTGTTCCCACGCGCCGCGTTCCGCAAGAACGGACGCAATGTGCGCACGATGGTGCTGGACGGCAGTGTATTCGGCGGCGGGTAGGGCTAAAGCATGCTGTGTGGAAACGTATTGGGGATGCAAGTCGTGAGCGACCAACAAATCACGCGTGTCAATTTCATACATCGAAAGCAAATCCTGAATCGTTTCCTGGAACGCGCGCAAACATTCGTAATGATCCAGGTCGCCAATGTGCTGGGTGACAAACGCCTGCCCATCCACAACCAGCGTGATGCTGTTCTTGAGATCCGCTCCAACCGCAAGGATTGGGCGTCCGGCTGGAAGTTTTGCTGCAGGGGCACCAGGAGCATATCCTCGCGCACGCCGAAGCACGGTTGTGCCAAACGCGCCGGCGCGAGCGACGGAATCATCCACGCGACGCGCGATGGGCCGCTCGCCAATCAGAAAACCATCCGCGATGCCTGCAAGTTTCTCAACCGCGTCATCGTCTTGATATGCAATCGGCTCGCTGGAACGATTCGCGCTGGTCATCACCAGGATTTCGGGAGCGCCCGCGGCAAAGAGCAAATGGTGCAGCGGGGTGTACGGCAGCATCACGCCCAATTCGTCATTCTCAGGCGATACTCCTGGAAATTCGACTTTAGATGGCGCGAGCACGATAGGCCGGGCGACGGACGTCATCAAGGTCTGCGCCTCCGCCGTCAGCACAACCAACCCGCGAGCAACTTCCAAATTTTTGGCGATCAAGGCGAACGGCTTTTCCTTGCGGAATTTTCTGATTCGCAGCGCGGTAACCGCCTCACTATTTTGCGCGTCGCAGGCCAAGTGATAGCCGCCGAGCCCCTTCACCGCTACAATTTTTCCAGAGCGGAGATAGTCCACCGCCGCGCGAATCGATTCCTCATCGCCGCGTACAACATCATTGCCCGATCGGAAATAGTAATGTGGACCGCACGCAGGGCAGGCGACAGGCTGCGCATGAAACCGCCGGTTCGCCGGATCGTCGTACTCGGCAGCACAAGATTCATCGAGCGCCCAGTCCGCCATCGTGGTGTTGGGCCGGTCGTAAGGCAAGCCGCGAATCACGCTGTAACGCGGCCCGCAATTCGTACAATTAATATAAGGATAGCGATACCGGCGATCCCGTGGATCGAAGAGTTCCTGCAGACAATCGTCACACACCGGCAAATCCGGCGAAATTCGAACCGTGGGCTGTGCGTCGCCGCTACTTCGGCGAATCGTGAAATTGGCAAAGCCCGCAGCTATCGCAGGCCCGACGCAAACTTCCGCAATGGTCGCGCCCTTTGGTGGCCGCGCGTTCATTTCGTCCAGGAAAGATCGAAGCGAGTCCTGTTCGCCTTCGAGATGAATAGCAACCCCATCTTCCGCGTTCAACACCCAGCCTCTCAAACCATGCGCGCTGGCAAGTCTATACAAGAACGGCCGGAAACCTACTCCCTGCACCACGCCGCGTATTTTGATGGAGTAAGCCCGGGTCATCGTTCTATTTTCCAGGGCACGCATAAGGCGCCAGGTTAGGCATGAGCCAGTCCCTCCAGCGCTTCGCGAATAAGGTGATAAATCGAGGCTTGCACTTCCTGGATTCGCGGGATGTAGTCCGATCGAACGATCAGCGGAAAATCCGCGAGATCGCGCCGCAAAACCTCGCCGCCGTCGTAACCCAGCAGCGCGACCGTAAGCAAATTTCGTTTCCGCGCTTCTTCCAGCGCCATCACGATATTTTTGGAGCCGCCGCTGGTGGAAATACCGATAGCCACGTCGTCGGGCCGCGCCTGCGCAATCAATTGCCGCTGAAAAATCAATTCCGTGCCGACATCGTTGGCAATCGCGGAGATATTCGCAGGCTCCATGGAAAGAGAAACCGCCGGGACAGCCTGATATCCCGCTGGAGGCATCACGCAATCAATGGCCCAATCGTTTGCATCCGTCGCGGAGCCGCCGTTGCCAAAAATAATCAGCTTGCCGCCGCGATTGATTCGTTCCCGGATCGCCACCGCCGCGTTACCAATTTTCTCCGCCTCTTCACTGGCCACTTGTCCCCGCAAGCGCGCGTCATCGCGCACTTTCATACGAATCGATGCCGCAGCTTCCGCTACCACATCAAACGTTTCCTGTTTGTTTTTGCCGAGGAAAGGATAGAGAAAGCCGGCCTCGCCAACGTCGTGGCCCAATTCGCGGTGTTCGAAGAAAACGTGAACCGTCTCCCAAAGCGTGTGATACAGAACTTCCACCAGTTCCTGATGGATGAAGGGGTCGTGCGTGGCGGCGGCCGTGAAATACGACCCCTGCGCGCCCGGCAGAGCAAACGTCATCACATGACGTTGTCGCGCCGCGTCCAACGCACTCCAAACCTCGGGGTCGCCTTCGGGTGGGCCAAATCCCATAACGATATCGTCCGCTTGCACCAACGTTTTCAGCCAGGGCCCAAACGCCAAGGAAAGATCGAGTGCGGGCAGCGCGCGCTTTCCAACAATCACCGGGTGCACAAATTCCACCGACACATGTTGCGCATCCGTTGCGTACGGGCCGCGTCCAAACGCCAGCAAGCGCCCGCCACGCAAAAACCTCTCGGACATTTCGCGGCATGCCTCCGCCAATCGCGGTGCTTCCCGAACGAAGAACTGCTCCAGCACCTGGTTGCGCGCCAGCAACCGCTGTTCGATCTGCGTGGTCAATTCCAAAGCCGTCGCCATCTTTGATCCTAATAAAGTCGCGTCCTAACAAAGCCGCAGCCTGACCGAGTCGCACCCGAAAAAATGGCGTTCTAGCAAATCCGCGGGAGTGGATCGCCCACTAGCATGTCCACGATGCGGCTTCCGCCGTACAACGTGGTCACCAGCACGCAGCTCGCGGGTTGTTCGCGCACTTCGCCGATCATCGCCGCCTCTTCGCCGCCAGGCGTGGCGCGCAAAGCCGCCAGTGCGCGTTCCGCATGCTCCGCAGAAACGATCGCAAGAAATTGCCCTTCGTTGGCGATGTGCAACGGATCGAGACCCAAAAGCTCGCAAGCTCCGCGCACGGAATCGCGCATAGGAATCTTTTCTTCGAACAAAACAATTCCATGCCCGCAGTCTCGCGCTAGTTCGTTTAACGAAGTGGCAACTCCGCCGCGCGTAGGATCGCGCATCCACCGCACACCCGCGCCCACCCCTTGCACCAACTTGTCGACAAGCGGGAAAACCGAGCGCGTATCCGATCGCAACTCCGCCTCCAGGTCGAGATCCCCACGCGCCAGCAGAATCGTAATTCCATGATCACCAATCGGTCCGGAAAGCAATACCTTGTCGCCACGCTGCACCGACTGCGGGGAAATCTCCACTCCCGTAAGCAGGCGGCCAATTCCGGTGGTCGAGATGTACATCTTGTCCGCTGCACCGTGCTCCACCACTTTCGTATCGCCCCCCGCGATGCGCACGCCGGCCTTCTCCGCAGCCTCGCCCATGGCGCGAACTTCCGCTTCCAAAATTTCCGTCGGCAGCCCGGCTTCCAATACAAAGGTGACCACAATTGCTTCGGCTCGAGCCCCGGATACCGCGAGATCGTTCACCGTGCCATTGATCGCCAACTCACCGATGGAGCCGCCGGGAAAACGCAACGGCTTCACCACAAAGCTGTCCGTGGTCATCGCGATTCGTGTGCCATTTATCTGGATGTGCGCGGCATCGCCGAGCGGCCCCGGGGAAGCACCAAAAAGAAGAGGGGCAAATAATCCTTCGACTAGTCTTCGGCTGGCTTTCCCGCCGGCGCCATGCGCCATTTCGATCTGCGGTTCGCGGAACCTGATCTTTGCAGCAGGGGTGGCCATGAAAACCTCATTCGCCTAAAACCGTTCAAAGCGCCATCGAGCTGGCGATGGTAACAGGTTTGCGATGCTCGTAGTTGAAGTAGGCCGCGCAGGAACCTTCCGACGAAACCATCAGCGCGCCTACCGGCTGTTCCGGCGTGCATTCGCGTCCAAAAAGTTTGCATTGCGCTGGTTTCAACACGCCTTTCAACACTTCACCGCATTGCGCGGCCTTTGGATCCGTGACACGCACGCCCGGAACGGTAAAGCGCTGCTCCGAATCCCATTCCGCGTAGCTCGCACGTACTTTCAACGCTGATTGCGAGATAAATCCTAGCCCTCGCCATTCGAAATACGGCCGCAACTCAAAAACTTCTGCCATGGCGCGCAGCGCGGCGCTGTTCCCTTCCCACGGAACCACTCGCTTGTATTGGTTCTCGACTTTCGCTTCGCCGTTGCGAAGCTGCCGCAGCAGCATCACGATGGATTGCAAAATATCCAGCGGCTCAAATCCGGACACCACCACCGGCTTGCCTTCGTCCTTGGCAATCCAGTCATACGGCCGGCAACCGATTACCGTGGAGACGTGCCCCGGTCCCACAAAACCATCCAAACGCATATCCGGCGAATCCAGAATGGCGCGGATGGCGGGAATGATGGTGACGTGATTGCAAAATACGGAGAAATTCCGCAAGCCTTCCGCTTTTGCACGCACCAGCGTCAGCGCAGTTGACGGCGCGGTGGTCTCAAACCCGATGGCGAAGAACATCACATGCTTTTCGGGATTGTTGCGCGCCAGCTTCAACGCATCCGCGGGAGAATAAACGATGCGCACGTCCATCCCGCGCGCTTTATACTCCAACGGGCTGCCGTGCGTCCCCGGCACGCGCATCATGTCTCCGAACGCAGCGAAAATGAAATTAGGCTCCGCAGCTAGCGCGAGGCCATCGTCAATCCTGCCCATGGGCAGCACGCACACCGGGCAACCCGGTCCGTGAATCAACTCCACATTCTCCGGCAGCAGATCCTTCAACCCGAAGCGGTAGATCGCGTGCGTATGCCCGCCGCAAACTTCCATGATGCGATAGTGCCGCTTGGGATCCGCCAGCCTGCGAATTTCTTCACCCGCCCTGCTGATCAGTTCCGGCGATCGGAATTCATCCACGTATTTCATTGTTTCCACCCTTTGCCGTAATCCTCCGGTGGATCTTCTCCCAACCCATAGCCGCGCACTTCTTCCATGGCGGCGGCCGTCTCGCCCAGCATGGTCAGTGTGCGCATTTGATCCGCGGCGTCGGCCTCGCTGATTTTGCTCATCGCAAACCCAACGTGGATCAACACCCAGTCTCCAGGGACCGGCGGATTATCCTGTAATAGCCCCAAATCCACCTTGCGGCGCACGCCCACAACATCAACAAGTGCAAGATTCGCGTTCTCGGCATCCAATTCGACAATCTTCCCGGGTATCGCTAAGCACACGGCGCGGCTCCACTGACTGCCATTCGACTGTAGATAACAGCCTGCAACTCTCTACTCCTACCTTTTCGCTACCAACTCAAAATGAAATTTCAGCTCGTCTTTCAACTTCAACGCTCCACCGGCAAACGAAAATGGTTTGATTCCATAATCCGACTGGCGAAGCGTGAAATCCCCGGAGATCCGCATCATGGTTCCCATATTCGTAATGCGAGCATCCAAGGGAAGGCTTTGCGTGACGCCATGAAACGCAAGATCGCCGACCACGTGAGCACTGAGCAAATCTCCGCCCAGATTCTGGATTGTCACCTGCTTGCTTTCGAATGTCGCCGCCGGGTAGCGGTCCGGTTCCAAAACTTGTTCGTTCATGGTTTGTTCAAGCTTCTTGCGATCGTCGCCTTTCATTTCGTCCATGACTTCCATCGCGTTGGTGCGCACCGTGAGGCGGACAACCGCTTTGTCGTAAGTATCGGGAACAAACTGGATCTCCCCGTCGTAGTCCCGCATTCCAATGGTGGGGTTGTGACCGAACGCGGAAAGCAGTCCAGTGGCAAAGGCTTGCACAGTAAACCGGCTTCCGCCTGGATCAATCGTGTATTTCACCGGTTCAAGTCCCCTTTGCGTAGCCGCAGTTTCCATTCTTTTAGATCCTTGCCATCAAATCCGTCATTCGTTGACGATGATGTGAATGCTTCTCAACCCACCCTCGGCTTTCAGGCGCCGCGAAGGAGGAGTCGCTCTCCAACCACAATCCCTTTCAGAAAGGCCGCAACCCCTACATGGAACGCAAGCGGAAATATTTTTCGATGTCCGGCAGCGCTGCCGTGGCGATACTGCCCAATCCAGCCTGCCCCAGATAACGGCGTATAGTCGGATTCGAAAGCACCAGACCCGCGCCAAAAATTATCAACGCAACGCCCCCAAGCATGTACAAGGTTTCCTTGTCGGTACCGCCATTTCCGTTCGTTTCTTCCGTGCGATGCATGATTTCGACAGCCATGGGACTCTCCTTTGCGGACTGAAAATCACTTCATTTTCCTGCAGGCCATTCTCCTGCGAGAATTCGTGTTACAAGCGAAGCGACCAGCTTCACGGCTTCATCGACGGCGGCGGCGACAGGCTCGCTGAGGCCCATCTGTCCTTCGTCCGGCCCGAGCGTCGCCGGAACGCAGCCGACCAGCAGGATGCGCTTCAATTGCGCGCCCATGCCCGCCGCCATCCGTAAAACGTTCACCGGATTCATCGCGTGAGCCTCAACAGCGCCCGGGTGCGGCCCACGCTGATTAAATTCCGCCAGGTCCGGCTCCACTACAAACAACGACCCGGGTTCACCTTCACCCGGATATGCATCGATGAGAATTGTCGTCTCGTGCCCTTCCATCAGCGCATAGGCGAGCTCGAAGCCGCGAATCCCGAAATCCGTCACGCGCACTCCGGCTGGAAACGACTGCGTCGCGAGGCGACTCGCAACTTCCACGCCAAAAGCATCGTCGGCAAGAAAAATGTTGCCGATGCCCGCGATCAGAATCTTCTTCGTGTCCGCTGGTTTCGTTTCTTCGCCACCGGCAACGGGTTCAATCTCCGTTGGCGCAAAGAAAAAACGATGCCCCGGCTGGCGCATCAATCCGATATCGCGGCCGGGATCATCGTCGACCACCACGCAAACATGCAAATTGCCTTCGTAGTCCTGCTCAATGGATTCGATAGCGGCAATCTTTCCGGACAGCGCGATATCGAAGACATCTCCGCCCGCTCGAGGACGCAATTTGACGCGATCGCCGCGGCGCACCAGCACGCCTCCAATTTCAAGCGACTCCACCGGGTTCTTGTCTTCCAGGAGCAGCCATTCCCATTCGTTCATGGCGTCTCGCCCTTGGCCGCGCGCAATCCACGCAACGCACCGTGGAGTTTCATCCACTGCTCGTCAGGCATCGCTTCCGTGCGCTCCAAAATTCTCCGCGCGCGATCATCAGACTGCCGCATTTCCTGCTTTTCGTCATCGGTCAGGGTCATGATGCGCAGCGAAAGTATCTCGTCAATCTCCGCGCCGTCGAACAAATCACCGGGGCTTTCCGGGGCAATTTCCGGATAGTCGTACAGGATTATCGGCGAGGAAAGCATCGTGTCTCGCTCGCCGTTCTCGCCAACGAGAACCGGCCAGGTGCCCACGTTCCGGCACGCCAGGGCGAAATTGCGGTATGCGTCCGGTGGATCGACCAACGAAACAAAATTCCCGCCGCGCACTTCCAAAATGGTGTGCGCCGAAACCAGGGAGCGTGCCAGCGCCTGCTCGCGGCTTCCGGGATGAACATCCTCAAACCGGGTAGCATTCGAAATGCGTACCGAAAGCTTGTAGAGCCCATCTTCCACGCGTTCCGCCGCAAGCTCAATCATTCCCGCAATGCTCGTTTTCTCCCGCAAAATGACTCCGGCAACGCTTCGACTCTCGTCGCGAATCGTTTCTCGCTCCTGTTTCGCGGCCAGCCTGAAGGGCCACTGCATCGGCTGCACGGTAAGCGCCCCAAGATTGAACTCTGCCACTTCGATCACTTCTTCCACGGCCTCTTGCCACGGCTGAAAAACCTTGCCGCCGACTTCTAGCCTCTCGACAATTTCCAGGTTCGCTTCCGCGACCTCGGACAGTTCATTTGCGGGCCCCGAAAACCTCGCGATCGAACGCGTAACCATGCGCAAGAATCGGACCGTAACGGCGCATTGCGTCTCGCTATTCCCCTCCGCCAGACATTCCGTCTGCATCGTGCAGGCATCCGTGCCGCGCTGCGTTTCGCTGTAAGCACGCGGATACACAACCCCAAAATTAAATCGCTGCTGATTCTTCACCGCGGAAGGCCGGTAGGGATAGAGCATGTACCCTTCGTAAAGAACGGCCTTCACGATTCCGTCCACGAGCGCGGCGTTCATGAGTGCACCGTTTCCGAAAGCGCATCCAAAGCTCTCTCGATAGCTTCTTCCCACGTCGGAATTCCTTGGCGGACCTTAAACTGATAAAGTCTTTCGAAGACATCCTTTCTCAACGCCAACCAAGCCGAGTTCGGATAATAAACGTCTATCAAGTCTTTCCAGACCTTCACCGGCAAGCGATATTTCGCTTCTTTTTCCCAGGAAATCGGCGCTACCTGCAGTGGTCCGTCTTCTCCCTGATAAAAAACCGTTCCGCTGAACTGGAAGCACAACGGCAAGTCTCCGCTGGTCACGCCGTGAAAATACTTTGTCGCGGCTACATTGAAATCGAATGTGCACGGAACCTGGATGTCCGCCAGCACGCTGCCGCTAAAGCGCGGCACCACCACGCTGGCGTGTGTCCACAGCATGTTTCGCAGCGTCTGTCCCCAGCGATCCGGCTCGCCAAAAAGATCACTCAGGCGCGTCTGCTCGTTGGCGTCGTACTTGCGGCGGGTAACTTCAAGCTGGATCTGCGCTCGCAGCGCAACCGTGTGGATAATCTCTTCGGCCGGGCTATTCGTGATGCGGACCTTGAACGCCAGCAGCGGCGAGGCAGCATGTTGAATCACTTCGGCGCCTTCGATCGTTAACTGTAGATCAGGCATGCGCGCCCTCCGGTTTGTAGCCGGCCCGCTTCTTCAGCGCCACAAAAAACGCGCTTATCTCGCGCCAAACTTCGGTGCCACCGGAAAGCCCGCGCCAGTGCGCACGAATTAGTCCAACCAGTTTGTAGCACTCATCGATCGGGACCAGATAGTATTCCGCGGGAGCCGCGCCGCGAACATGTCCAACGCGGTTCACCAACAAAGCCGTCACATCCGGCTCCATTTGGTTCAGCACTGGATTCGCTTCCACGATGTCATTCCAGGTATCCAGCGCAAGCAGCGATTCGGTGGGTCCGGCGGGACTTGGATAGAGCGCGATCATTTTTCCGTGCGGCGTGCTGTGGAAGAAGAACGCCATCTCAATGGGTACCATCAATCCGTCCCACTGAGCGTCGCTAAGTTGGAAGTCCTGCAGGAACAAGACCCGGCGAGGCACGCGCTTGAACTTAGCGCCGGTCTGCCCCTCGAAAAGAATCGCGCACGCCCCGCAAGCACACACTAGTCTGCGGATCGCGGGTTCCACCAGATGTTCATGCTCGGGAGGGAGTTCACGGCCGCACATTTCGCAGCGCTCTACCGGACTACGCTTGCGCGCAAACTGACGAAGCACCGCGAACGCGCTTTCCTCCTGACGTGGAAGCGCCCGAGCCATGTTAGTCACCGCCTCGTTCCGATAGACGTTCCAATTGTTGTTCTAATCGTGTACCGAAAGACGCAGACATGCTCTGGCCGTTCGCAAGCTGCACCACAGATACGAATCCAGAGCCGGTCAGCGCCGCACCAGTTTCTTCCACGACAATGGAAGTGGCATCCGGCGCGGCATCCTGCAAAGCCGCCTCCAGCGTAGCCTTCAGCGTCGCAGCCGTTGAACCACAACCGCCATTCGGCTTCACATGAAGCCTCACCGTTACTGCCCCCTCTTCGCTGATGGAGATCAACTCCGCCTTGGCAGCGTGTGATTCCAGATTCGACCGCAGCTTTTCCAACACGCGCGTCACCCGGGCATTTAGATTTTCGGGATGCAATCCATAGAGCAGCAATAAACAACTCACCAACTCATCGCGCCCGCATTTCCGAATGATGGATTCGCCGGCCTCGCCGGAGTTGGCGGCAATCTCCAGGATGCGCTCAATGCCCGCTCCGTGCAGGGCCATCAGCGATTCCATCAGTTCCCGGGCCATGGCGCGCGCATTCGGATCGGTGGCCGATTCCAGTTGCTCGACGATTTCACCGATACGTTGAACGCGTTTCTGAAACGCTAAGTCCGGCACCGTTAGTCTCCTTCAGAGACAAAGGAAGCGGGTGGCTGCCTTCGAGGTAAGAAAACTCTCAGTCTAACCCTCGTCTGCGCGACCACCCGCTTGTCTCGGCTACAGAGAGCTTCAAGAATGTTGGCCAAACATCGGCGAATGGTGCGTCTCCAAAACCTTGCCGTTGCCCAGGTACATGTGTACACCGCAAGGCAGGCAGGGGTCAAAGCTCCGCACCGCGCGCATGATGTCTATGCCCTTGAACTTGTCCGGACCGTTTTCTTCAAAGATCGGCGTGTTCTGCACCGCATCTTCGTACGGTCCCGGCGTTCCATAAACGTCCCGCGGATTTGCGTTCCACGGCGTCGGCGGATAAGGATGGTAGTTTGCAATCTTCCCGTCGCGAATCACGACGTGGTGCGACAGCACCCCGCGGACCGCTTCGTGGAAGCCACAACCGATGGCATCCTGCGGCACGGTGAACTCCGACCAGGTTCGGGTTCTTCCGGCATGCAGTTCCGCAAGCGCCTGTTCCATAAAATGCAGCGCGGCGCACGCCGCGTACACCTGGAAATAAGTGCGGGCGCGGTCGCGTTCGATGGCATTGCTCCACTTCGGAATCTTCCATTCGAACTCAACCTCAGGCAGCGAAGTCGTCTTCGGCAAATACATCTTCACGCTGGTACCCGTCGATTTCACGTAGCCAAAATCCACCAACCCAGCCAGCGCCGTCGCCCAAAGCCGCGCAATTGGTCCGCCGCCGGTGTCGATCGCCAGATGATCGCCGGTTCTCTTGTCCAGCCAGCGTGGCGACATCACCCATGTGTACTTGCCCGCAAAATCGCGCTTCTGCGGTCTCGGAATAGTAGTCTGGTTCCATGGATGGTTCTGATCCACCGGATTGCCAAGTGGATCAGTCTTCACGAACTTTTCCGCGTTCTCCCAACCATCGTAGTAAGAACTGCCCAGCAGAATGCGGATATTCAAGTTGATGTCCACCAGATCGGTAGTCACCAACTTGCCGTCGACCACGATACCGGGCGTCACGTACATCGCCCGGCCCCATTCGGTCATCTTCTTGTAGGAATAATCGCAAACCGCGGGATTGTTGAACGAGCCCCAGCATCCCAGCAAAATGCGCCGCCGGCCCACTTCTTCGTAGCCCGGCAGCGCTTCGTAGAAGAAATCAAACAAGTCGTCGTGCAGCGGCACAACTTTCTTCATGAACTCCACGTACTTCATGAGCCGCACGAGATAATCGGTGAACAATTGCACCGTCGGAACGGTTCCCACACCACCCGGATACAGCGTCGATGGATGCACGTGACGGCCTTCCATCAGGCAGAACATCTCGCGCGTCATGCGGCTCATTTGCAAGGCTTCGCGATAGAACGAGCCAACAAACGGATTCAGCGCCTTCATGATGTCCGCGATGGTTTTGTACCCATGGAGCTTCGCGCCGGCCGCTTCCTTTTTCTCCGCCTTCGCCCACACGGACGGATTCGTTTCCTTCACCATCTGCTCGCAGAAGTCCACGCCAACCAGGTTGTCCTGAAAAATGTTGTGGTCGAACATGTACTCGGCGGCTTCGCCGAGGTTGACGATCCATTCCGCCATCGCCGGCGGGCGAACGCCAAACGCCATGTTCTGCGCGTACGTTGCGCAGGTAGCGTGGTTGTCCCCGCAGATTCCGCAGATACGGCTGGTGATGAAGTGCGCGTCCCGCGGATCTTTACCCTTCATAAAAATGCTATAGCCGCGGAAGATCGAAGAGGTGCTGTGACATTCGGCAACCTGACGATTGTCAAAATCGATCTTCGTAAAAATTCCTAGACTGCCAACGATTCGCGTGATGGGATCCCAATTCATCTCCACCAATTTTCTTGAACCGGTCGGCGTTCCCTTTGCAGCTGTGGTCATCGTTCCCATGTTTTCAGCTCCTTTTTGCTCAGTACGCCCCGGGTCTATAGCCAGTGGTCAGCTCCGGACGCGGATGCCGCCACTTTGGTTCCTTGTTTACGGTTTCATTGGTGAATGCGCGCAAAGACCGGATCGTCTTCCCGTAGATGCTAATGGCGGATGTGGAGATTTTTCCTCCCGGCGGTTCATCCATGAATGGCATGAACTTATCCGGGAAGCCCGGCATGGTGCAGCCGATGCAGATGCCACCGACGTTCGGGCATCCGCCGATCCCTGCCATCCAGCCGCGCTTGGGCACGTTGCAATTGACCACCGGTCCCCAGCATCCAAGCTTCACGATGCACTTCGGCGAGCCGTAGACCTCGGCAAAATCGCCCTGCTCGTAGTAGCCGGCGCGGTCACAACCATCGTGTACGGTCTTGCCAAAGAGCCAGGTCGGCCGCAACTGATCATCCAGCGGAATCATCGGAGCCAAACCAGCAACCTGGTAGAGAAGGTAAAGCACCGTCTCCATGAAGTTGTCCGGCTGGACCGGACAACCAGGCACATTCACGATCGGCAGACCAGCCTTGGACTTCCAATTCCATCCCAGATAATCCGCCAAACCCATGGCGCCGGTGGGATTGCCCGACATGGCGTGAATCCCGCCGTAAGTCGCGCAGGTCCCGCAAGCAACGACAGCCAATGCCTTTGGCGCTATGCGGTCTATCCACTCATTCGTAGTAATGGGTTGGCCAGTCTTTGGATTGGTGCCCAGCGCCGCCCAGTACCCTTCCTTCTTAATCTTCTCGTTGGGGATGGAACCTTCCACCACCAGAACGAAGGGATCAAGTCTGCCTGCTTCAGCCTCATACCAGAACTTCAGAAAGTCAGCGCCGTTTTCGTAGGCCAGCACAGGGTTGTGCAGATGCACTTTGGGCAAACCCGGAATCGCGCCCAGCAATACGTCTTCAATACTCGGTTGCATAGCGGCCGTCACAGAGACGGAGTCGCCATCGCATCCAAGTCCGGCAGTAATCCACAGGATATGGACGTCAGATACGGGAGACGGCTTTTGGGTTTTTCGTCCGTAAGGAACTGCGTCTGGTGCCATAATTTAGCTCTCCCTTCGCAATGCTGCACGCCCTGCGTGTGAACAAGTCCCGCAATAGGCAGCGGCAGCCTGCACAAAATAGACGGCCTGCCGTTTTTCGGAACAAACCACTATCAGTTATTTCGATGGAAAGAATTACAGTGACGCACGTTACCGTACAATCAGGCGGAGGCGGTATTTGTCATAGGGGAGCGTCGATTTGGTGCATCGGGGATTCCCTGATGTGGAAATCCACAGAAAAAATCAGGCCAAGCGGAACTAGTACCCGCCTTTTTCGTTCACCGTCCACTCAATCGCATGTTGCAGTAACTCGCGCGCGTTTCGAAGCGCCAATTTTTCCTTAATGTGCGCCTGGTAAGACTCGATTGTCTTCACGCTGAGGTGCAATTCATCGGCAATCTGGCGTGTTCCGTGTCCTTCACCAATCAAACGAAAAACTTCCAACTCGCGATCCGTAAGATTCACCAGCGGCGACTTCTTGGCCGAAGACGCGCCCCGCACATACTGTTGCAACATGGTATTGGTCAGCCGGTCGCTCAAATAAACGTCGCCCTGAAGAATCCGCCGAATGGCGACCAGAACCTTCTCCGTCGCCTCTTGCTTCATAATGTAGCCATTCGCGCCTGCTCGCATGGCTCGCTCCGCGTAGATGGATTCGTCATGCATGGAGAGGATCAGCACCGGAAGGCTCGCTGCCTTCATGCGAACTTCCTTCAGCACATCAAGTCCGTCCGGACCACTGAGAGAAATGTCCAGCACCACGATGTCTGGCTGTAACGCGGCGATGGCCTGAAACGCGGAGTGCGCTCCATCGGCCTCTCCGCACACCACCAGATCCGCTTCGCGGTCGATGAGCAGCGCCAGTCCCTGTCGCACGATCGGGTGATCGTCGACCAACAGCACCCTGCACTTCTTCATTTGGGTCGCGACGAGAGGTTTGGTTGCCATAGTGCCTGCCCCCCTATTCAATACCTCGAATGGGAAACATGCAAGTAACCGTTATTCCGCCGCTATCATTGGGCTGTACCTTCAGCGAACCGCCAATCATGTCCGCGCGGTAGTTCATAATGCTCAGGCCAACCCCCGGCTGATTGGTCGGCTTCTTGGGGAATCCAGTGCCATCGTCTTGAATGGTCAGTATGGCGGTCCCACTTTTTGCCGTGAGACTGATTACAATATTCTTCGATTTTCCATGGCGTATCGCGTTATTCACCGCTTCCTGTGCGATTCGATAAAGATTGGTCGCCGCGTTCGCTTCGTGGATAAAAACGGGTTTGTCGCATTGAAAACCGCAACGGATTTGAAACAGAACCTCCACCTCATTGGCCCACTTTCTCAGCGCGGACATAAGTCCCTGTGGCTCTGCAGCAACCGGATGAAGGCCTCGCGCAAGTTGCCGCGTATTGTCGATTGCTTCATTCACCATTTTTACGATCTTGGCTGCTTCTTCAGCCTCCGGTAACGATTTGTCGGCGAGTTTTTCCTCCAGAACCTTGCTCATAAACGCGATGCCCGTCAGATGCTGTCCCAATCCATCGTGCAAATCCTGAGCAATGCGCCGCTGTTCCCGCGCGCTTATTTCCAGAATGGTTTCCTCAAGACCCTTTCGTTCGGTAATGTCGAACCCTACGCCGTGGATAAACCAAGGGCGCCCATCGGGACGCCGGATCATCTTGGCTTCGCACTGGAACCACAGCACTCTTCCATCGCGGGCGATCACCCGGTAAGCGGAGCGCAACGTCTTCCCGGACAGAAACATCTCCGCCGCTTCCACGCTCCAGCGCATTTTGTCGTCCGGGTGAATGCGGCTGTACCAGCGCACCGGGTCTTCCAACCATTCGTTTTGCGTAAAGCCCAGCGAAGTCTCAATCTGCGGGCTTACGTACGCTTCTCCGATCCCTTTATCGAAATAAGCCATGAACACTACGGCGGGAATTTGATCCAGAAGCGCACGATACTTCGCTTCCATGTTGAGCAGGGGCACTTCGGAACTTGCTGTAATGTCGCTGGATTCTGCAGGGGAATTCGCCACCAACGATTGCTGCTGCAAGAAAACCTCCGCCAGCTCCTCCAGGGCCCTCTCTGCCTCGGACACACTAACCGTTTCGCTATTCGCCGCGGGTGCTTCTCGTTCCAGTCCCCAATTGTTTTCCGAGAGAAAATTTGCCGTCATACGCCACCTCTTTCACTTCCGAAGCGGCCTACTGCACTAGATTCCGCCATTGGCGGCCGGTGTTGCCCCGAGCCGTTCTTTCTTCCGCCTTTTCAGTCCCGCTTCACTCCTCTGTCCGCCGTCTCCACGCGGGTTCCTTATTCAACGACGCCTGCGTGAACCGGCGCAACGCATGAATCGCCCGGCCATAGGTCATCACCGCACTGGAAGAGAGCAGCGAACCCGGAGGCTGGTTCATAAACGGCATGAACTTGTCCGGGAACCCCGGCATCGTACAACCGATGCAAATTCCTCCAACGTTTGGACACCCGCCAATTCCATTCATCCAGCCACGCTTCCCCACGTTGCACTGGACTACCGGACCCCAGCAACCCAGCTTCACGATGCAGGTCGGCGAGCCGTACGCCTCGGCGAACTGCGCTTGTTCGTAGTACCCGCCGCGGTCGCACCCCTCGTGAACCGTGGAGCCAAAGAGCCAGGTCGGGCGCAAGGCATCATCCAGCGGAATCATCGGTGCTCGTCCCGCGGCCATATTCAGCAAATACAGCAGCACTTCCGTAAAATTGTCCGGCTGAACGGGACATCCTGGAACACAAACGATAGGAATGTCCGCGCTGGTTCTCCAATTCCAGCCAAGGTAATCCGGAAGCCCCATGCAACCGGTCGGATTGCCTTCCATGGCATGGATACCGCCATAGGTCGCGCATGTTCCGGCCGCGACGACTGCCCAGGCGTTTGGCGCCAATTTGTCGATCCAGTCACAAGTGGTGATAGGCTGCCCGCTGATGGGATCCGTGCCGAAGGTCGCCCAATATCCTTCCGCTTTGTTTTTTTCGTTCGGGATGGAGCCTTCCACCACCAGAATAAATGGAGCGAGTCTGCCTTCGGCGGCATCTCGAAAATGGCGCACGAATTCGTCGCCATTTTCGTATGCAAGGAACGGATTGTGAAATTTGATTTTGGGAACCCACGGAAAGGCACCCATCACAAGATCTTCAATACTGGGTTGAGTCGCGGCGGTAACGGCAATCGTGTCACCGTCGCAACCGAGTCCCGCGGTCATCCACAGGATGTCTATCTCTGCAATCGGCGCGAGATCCCGATGGGGATTCCCACTTCTGGACGCGTCTGGTGCCATTTTTGGTCTTGCCAAGAAACTACGGACGCGAGCTAAATAGCTGACCAAAGGATCAGATACCGAATACCTCGCGCCCCACTGTTGGGACGCGCGGATTCTAACCAATTCGAATGTTTTCCGCTATGTTGCGCTCGGCTTCGTGAAAGGATTCCAGGTGAAGTGTTGGACTGGAAGAGTATGGCGCCTGGAACACCGCCGCCGCATGATCGACTACCCTGCCTCCAGCCTGATTTGCGCGATTCTTTGTTTGGCTGGTTTTTTCCTTAATTCCCCGCTCGTTTTCGCCCAACAGCTTCTCCTCCAAGGGCAGGTCACCGACCCAAAGGGAAACGCGCTGCCCCGTGCCGAAGTCAGCCTGGCGGATAGCGCAGGAAAATCGATTCAAAAAGCTTCGACCGGCAGCGAGGGTCAATTTTCTTTTCGCGGAATTTTTGCGGGAGAGTACCTTCTGACTGTGGTAGCCGCGGGTTTCGAACCGGCGACCCGAACCATAATCGTTAACGACTCCACAACCGCACCCATCAACGTTCAACTGAAAATCGCTCGTGCGCGGCAGAGCGTCACCGTAACAACAGATGTTACCGAGACAACCGTTCTTGCGCCCGATCCCGCGCAAAGAGTGCTGATTCGCGAGGAAACTCTGGATGCAAATCCCGGACGGCCCGGCGCTCCTGTTTCTATCCCCGGCCTCCCGATCGAGACAGCCTCGGGCGGAATCAAAGCGCCGCAATATTTTGCGCCCGGCGTGGCAGGCGATCACGGAGAACCTATCGCCTCGTACATTCAAATTGGCAGCTATCTGCTTTCCAACAATCTTTCGGCTAACGCGCATGGGAACGGATATGCGGACCCGAATATTCTTGTTCCGTTCGTGATCGAAAGCGTTCAGACGGATGGCGGCGCGTTCAACGTGCGTGAAGGAAATCATGCACAGAATCTCGCCGCAACCTACGGTCTGCGCTCGCAGATGGATCCGTTCGTCACTGTCACTGGAGATTATCGCGACGTCGACCTGGTGGCCGGCTGGAGTCCGTCGTCAAACCCGCATTCCTGGATTACCGTGCAAGCGTCCTACGGCAATGGCTTTCTGGACCGCCTCGAGCATCGCCAACAATACAAATTCAACGCCTACCGCCTCTTTCATCTCGGCAATCACGATCTGACCCTCTTCGCCATTGGCTATTACGGTTTCTCGTATGTTCCTGGATTGACGCCCATCAACGTGCCCGGCCTGCACGACACCATTGATCCGCGGCAGAAAGATCAAACCCACACGGGCCTAATCGTTGCAAACGACGTCTGGCATCTGGGCGCCAACCAACAACTGTTGCTGTCCGGCTTCTTTCGCACCTATAACCTCGCATTGTTTTCCAACTTCGGCGATGGCTTGATCCGGCAGAGCGAATTCCGCACCGTCACCGGGGGCAATGCCACGTACACCAACAAAATTGCCGAGTCTCTCATATTCCTGGCGGGACTGGACTATCAGCGAGACGCCCCGCGCCGCGATGATTTGGATCACTATGCGTCCACCGACCCTGAGGTGTACGGCCCGTTCGAGAAAGTCTCCGCCAACAACATCACCATTGGCGATGTCGGCCCTTCCGTAGCGGCCGAGGGCGCATTGACACGTTATTTTCACTACTACCTCGGCTGGCGTCGCGACGAAATCAACTTTAACAACGACGATCTACTCGTTCCGGCTCACTCCTTTCAACGATGGGTAGGATTCAACAGTCCCAAAGCCACCGTTTCCTTCCTGCCAAAAGATCACTCCTGGTTGCCCAATGTTTCCGCAAGCTGGGGCGAAGCGTTTTTCACCAACGATCCCCGCATCGGCACCGGCACGATGCAAGGCACTCTCGTAAGTCGCTCTCATGCCTATCAACTGATCGTGAGCAAGACGCTCGCCGGAACAGATTTCCGCATCACTTTGGGGCACGTCACCACGCAAGCCTCTCTCGCGAAAATCGATCCGGACACCGGACTGCAGGAAAACGAAGGGCCCGGCCGTTTGCGGTATCTAACCTTTGCCGCGCGCCATTATTTCGGTTTCGGCGTGTTGCAAGCGTCCTATTCCCAGGCCGACGCGCGCGATCTATCCGACGGCACACCCACACCAGAAGCGCCGCGTTTAATCGTGGATATGCTGGGAACTTTGGATCGGCTTCCCTTCCAACTACGTGCGCGCGGAGGGTTTGAATACGTAGGAGCGGAACCGCTCGGTGACGGATTTACCGGGGTGGCCACCACCGAAGTTCGAGGCGCATTGCTTCGCCAATTCCGCAACGGGCGAATGGACTTGGGAGTGAATTTCCTAATTGCTCGGGGATATACGGGGCAAACCACGGAGGTTCTCGCTTCGCCCGATGACGCCGCACCATTCGAGCGAATCGTCGGAGTCAGGTTGTGCTCTTACGTAAGCGCTTCCTACACTTACCATTTTCGCGCAGCACAAACGCACTAGATTTGGCTGAGGCGAACGTCCGCGCGCTGGTCAACGTTTGACGAAATCCGGTTTGACCGAAGCGACCGTACCTACATCGACCTGATTTTCATGTAGCGGACGATGTCCGGAATCATCACGATCGTAACGATGACGGCTCCTGCCAGAACAACGCCTCCAATAATCATCCCTATGTGCATGACGGTGTCACCTCACTTCGCCCG